>Ga0209345_10003389_pt1 | contig 16494 bp, 11 predicted proteins | sample Cruoilmetagenom7_FD_187294 | JGI IMG/M metagenome (GOLD analysis project Ga0209345, IMG submission 187294) | Oil polluted marine microbial communities from Coal Oil Point, Santa Barbara, California, USA - Sample 7 (SPAdes) (version 2) | ecosystem: Environmental > Aquatic > Marine > Oil seeps ...
CATTCTTAGAGAGTATATTTAACTCAAGTTGTTGAATTATTAAAGTTAGATAACAAATATATAGAGGAAATGCGGTGTCTAAATCAATTATTAACTATACCAAAGCGTCTTTTTTAACGTCGGCGCCTGATATTCGCCGCTTGCCAATCGATTCAGGATACGAAGTTGCGTTTGCTGGTCGATCAAATGCGGGCAAATCAAGTGCGTTAAATACATTAACCGATCAAACTGGATTAGCCAGAACCAGTAAAACGCCTGGGCGAACACAATTAATTAATGTGTTTGATGTGGGCAATGAACGTCGTTTGATAGATTTACCAGGATATGGCTTTGCTAAAGTGCCTTTAGCGATGAAATTAAAATGGCAAAAATCCCTTACTGAATACCTACAAAAACGTAACTGTTTAAAAGGGTTAATTGTTTTAATGGATATTCGCCATCCGATGAAAGACTTGGACAAAGACCTTATCCATTGGGCGGTTGAAGTTGATCTACCTGTTTTGGCTTTATTGACGAAAGCGGATAAATACAAATCGGGCAAACGTAAATCTGAGTTATTACGAATTAAAGAGATGGCAAAAGAGTTCAATGGTGATGTATCCGTTGAAACTTTTTCTTCTTTGAAAAAGCTGGGGATCCCACAGTTATCTAAAAAGTTAGACCTTTGGTTTGATGCTGAAGAGTTAATCCCTCCTGTACCTGAAGATTCTGAGCTTTAATTTCCATTGGCAACACTTACAGCTATTAATAATAAGTTAATAGCTGTAATCAAATTACAGAATAGTTCTAAAACAAAATAAAAAGCAAAAAAAAACCGACGCTTTAAGGGCGTCGGTCATAGCAAATTGGGGAGAGGCTATAAATTCTCGTCAAATATCAACAGGGTCAACTCGTTAGAGAGACTGTAGACATAATAACGCTTTAAAATTAAAAGTAAAGTCTTTACTCTAAAAAAATCGAGTTTTTATACTTTGTTAAATGCCTTTATTTTAAAGGGATATGATAATTCTTAGTTAAATTAAATTTAAATAATTAAATAATTCACTCTAATAGTTTGTTCGTTTAAGCGTAGACTTTTTTGACATTAATCAGTGATATATTCACAAAAGTTTATTTGTATATGATTATGTTTAGTGGCTGAGGCAAAAAAAACGGCCTTGTAATTAAATTACAAAACCGTTTATCTAAATGTAATTTTATTTTAATTAATGTGCTTGGTCCCAATTATCACCAATACCTGAGTCTGCAATTAATGGCACATTCAAACTTGCTGCGCTTTGCATTAGGTCAGTTAAGATTGGTAAATATTGTTCTACTAGATCCTGATTAATTTCAAAAACTAATTCATCGTGAACTTGCATGACAAGTTTCACCCCGGCGATATTATTCGTCGTTAACCATTGATAAACGTTAATCATTGCCATTTTTATGATGTCTGCTGCGGTACCTTGCATTGGTGCATTAATTGCAGCACGTTCCGCAGCTTTTCTACGAGGCACGTTACGAGCTGTGATATCTGGTAAATATAAACGTCGACCAAACAAAGTTTCTACATACCCTTGTTTTTCAGCATTAACCCGAGTGGTTTCCATATACGTTAATACACCAGGGAATTTTTCAAAGTATTTATCTATGTATGATTGTGCTTCACCACGTTTGATGCCTAATTGGCGTGCTAAACCAAATGCAGACATTCCGTAAATTAAGCCAAAGTTAACGGCTTTAGCTGCTCGTCGTTGTTCAGTTGTGACGTCATCAAATGGTGTTGAAAACACTTCTGAAGCGGTCGTTTTGTGAATATCTAAGTTATTAGCAAACGCCGTTAATAGGCCTTGGTCGTTGCTTAGATGCGCCATGATCCTCAGTTCAATTTGAGAGTAATCAATAGCAACGATTTTGGTATTTGCTGGGGCAACAAAAGCTTCTCTAATACGACGGCCGTTTTCATTTCTAATCGGTATATTTTGTAAATTAGGATCAGTTGAACTAAGTCTACCCGTTGCCGCAATAGCTTGATGATAAGACGTATGTACACGGCCTGTAGCTGGTTTTATCATTAATGGTAATTTGTCGGTATATGTTGATTTGAGTTTACTTAACCCTCTAAATTCCATAATAACTTTTGGCAAGTCGTAATCATGAGAAAGTTCCAATAACACTTCTTCAGCTGTGGAAGGTGCACCTTTTGGTGTTTTCTTAATAACTGGCAGCTCTAACTTTTCAAATAGAATAACTTGCAGTTGCTTTGGTGAAGCTAAGTTAAACGCTTCACCTGCAATTTCATGTGCTTTTTGTTCTAACTGTTCTAGTTTTAGTGAAAACTCACTGCTTAATGCATGCATTTGGTCTGCATCAATTAATACACCGTTGTGTTCGATATGAGATAAAATTGGCATTAAAGGTAATTCAATGTTTTTCATTAACTCATTCAAAGGCGAAATGTGTTGGAGTTTTTCATTAAAGAATTTGAATAACCTTAACGTTATATCCGCATCTTCTGCGGCATATGGAGCGGCAGTTTCAATGGGAATTTGATTAAAGGTTAATTGCTTGGCTCCTTTGCCAGCAATATCTTCAAAAGAAATGCAACTATGGCCAAGATACTTTAACGCTAAGCTGTCCATATTATGTTTTGTCGCGGTACTATTAAACACATAAGACTGCAACATAGTGTCACCGACTACGCCATTAATAACTAAGTTATATTTTGCGAGAACGTTGATATCATATTTAAGGTTTTGACCTACTTTATGGATGGAATCATTTGCCAATAATGTTTGTAAACTAGGCGTGATCTCTTCTAACGTTATTTGTGAAGGCGCGCCTTCATAGTCATGTGCTAGGGGGACATAAACCGCTTTGATATCATCGTTGAATTCATAAGCTATTGATAGACCAACAAGTTCGGCGTCCATGTAATCTATAGATGTGGTTTCGGTATCAAAAGCTATTAATTTAGCCTGACTAACTTCATCTAGGATGGATTGCCATTGAGGCAAAGTGAAAATGGTTTGGTATAAACTTTTATCAATCGTTGGGGCATTGATTTGAGGTGCGTCTTGTTCACTTGGTTCAGGTTTTTTAATAGAACCAACCAAAGGTGGCTCAGAGTTATCATTACCAGCAAGAACTTCGGCTAACCAACGCTTGAATTCACACTCTTTATATAACTCAGCTAGTTTTTCTTTATTTGGCGACTGTATAAACATGTTGTCAGCAGAAATACCGTGATCAACATCGAGTTTAATGGTGGCAAGTTGATAAGAAAGCTCTAGTTGCTCTTTATTATCAATAAGCTTAGTCGGCATTGTCTTTGAGCCCCGGAACCCTAATGCAGCGACATCATCGATATGCTGATAGATGTTTTTGATACTGCCTAATCCTTGGATAAGGGCCACGGCAGTTTTTTCACCAACGCCAGGAATCCCCGGGATGTTGTCTACCTTATCACCCATTAATGCCAAGTAATCTATGATTAATTCTGGTTTAACACCAAATTTGGTCTCAACCCCTTCAGGGGTCAAGATTGTATTTGTCATGGTATTAATAAGCGTGACATGTTCGTTAACAAGTTGTGCCATGTCCTTGTCGCCCGTACTGATCAATACTTTATTGCCTAATTGAGATTGTTCGTGAGCAATGGTTCCAATGACGTCATCGGCTTCAACGCCTTCGATAGCGATAATGGGTAACCCCATAGCTTCAATTATTTTATGTAAAGGTTCTATTTGATATCTAAGATCATCAGGCATTGGCGGTCTGTTTGCTTTGTATTCAGCATACATATCATTTCTAAATGTTGGACCTTTAGCATCAAATATAACTATCATTTGTTGAGGTGAGTACTGTCTAACTAAACTTTTAAGCATGTTGATCACGCCATAGATAGCACCGGTTGATTCGCCACGAGAATTAGTTAAATGTGGAGGTGAATGATAAGCACGAAATAAGTACGAAGAACCATCAACTAAAATTAAAGGCAAATTAGGGTCTGAAATGCGATCAGTAGTCATGTGGATTATTTCCAGATTACTTTGAATAAATTAGTGAATAAGAATGACATAAAATGTCGAAAACCGCTATAGGCATAGCGTTCAACATGATATTAAATTTGTGAATAACATTTTAAACTTGTGGATAAGTAGGTGAATAAAAATCTACTTAGTTAAGCAAATGTTTTAAATATATAAAGATGTATTAATTGTATATAAGCGTCTATGACGGCTCCGATATTGTTATTATTATATTCCATTGGTGAACCTCTAACGGGTCACTTTTTGTTCTGTTTGTGAAAAACAGGACAGATAACTTACACATAAAATTGAGTTGGATCTAGCTCTTTTTTATATTATTTTACAATAATAATATTTAAACACAGCTGACTACAGTCCAAGTAGTTAATTCCATATAAAAAAATAAATAAATATAGGCATTTACTTGATTTGGTAGGGGTTATAAACCCATAATATCGCAGTGGATATTCAATCGATAGAAATTACAAGGTACAATACGTTTGTATCTTAAATAATAGGTGAGCTCACAATGAGAAAAATACTTGTAACACTTTTAACTGTTCTGTCTATAACATCAGTTCTTGCAACTGAACCAACTAAAAATGATGTTGAGAAAAGAATTCAGCCAGTTGGACAAGTGTATCTTGCTGGAGCAGAACCTGCAAAGCCAGCAGAACCTGCAGGACCTAAATCTGGTGCAGACGTTTATCAACAATCTTGTTTCGCTTGTCATGGTACTGGCGCTATGGGTGCACCTAAAAAAGGCGATGCTGCAGCATGGGGACCAAGAGAAGCGAAAGGTATGAGCACATTGTTAGATCATGCTATTAACGGTTTTAATGCAATGCCGCCAAAAGGAACATGTATGGCTTGTTCAAATGATGAAATTAAAGCAGCTATTGAGTTTATGTTAAAATAATTGAATTAATTCAATTGATAAAAAAGGGCATTTATTGCCCTTTTTTATTACTTATTTTTTGACTCTCAAGATCACTGTATACCACAGACAGCGATCTATGGATGCATTTAAACAGGCCTGATGCGGATAACATGGACGGATTGCTATAAATTGATTGCTGGCCGACTAAAAATTTTGTTTTTATGGCCAAGAGCACGGATATACACAATTTAAACTATAGGAATTTACAGCTTTAACAATTAATGAACAGTTCCCCTAAACCTTATCTACAACTCTCTTAAGTTAATGTTTATATATTCAATAGAGCGGATATTTAAACCAAAATATTAAAATACCTTACCTTCTTCGACTTAGTCTTTTTAATAGGTTCAATAGCTAATCATTTAGTCAATCTTCAGAAAAACACCCAAATAGGGAATATTATATTCCTCTCCCTATCTTTAGTGTTGGTAAAATATTCCCAGCGGGTGAAAAACATACAATGTTTGAGTGTTTAAACCTATTTAAAGGGACGTGTTCTGGTTAAAAGTATCACTGTCATAAAGGAAAACTAAAATGGATAGGTTGGGAAAAATTGGTTGTTTCATAATATTGCTTTGCTGCGGTTCTAATGTATTGGCTTCTACATTAGGTGTTGAACATCTGGAAAATCAGAACTTTCAAAGTGAGTTAATTCAAGACAGAGCTGAATATAAATACTACTTTGACTTAGCTTATACGCGTTATCCTATATTGCCGGATGGTATATTGGAGAGTTTGGCTTATACCGCAAGTCGTTGGCAGCATCGAGTACCTTCTGATTCTATTATTCATGATATGCGTCCGCAATCCATAGGTCTTTTTGGTTTGTACAACACAAATAACTTTGGATTTGTAAATACTCTATCTCAAGTAGCCAAACATAGCGGAGTAGATGAGCAACGTCTTATCGATAATGTTGAAGAACATATTTTTGCTACGGCTTCTTTTCTAGCTCACAAATTACAGTCTTCAAAAAGTGTAGGTAAAGGACTGGCTAGTACTCGCAAAGTGTTAGAACACATGTCGGGGATAAGCGCTTCAACTCAAATTAATAACTATGCCCGAGAAAGTTATGCTTATGACGCTTTATTAATCGCCAATACCGGTATTCTAAAAGATGGCATTATGATCAAAGCACAAGCTATTGATTGGTCACTTGCTTTTAATAAAAAAGAATTACAGCAGTTACAAGCGCCACATATGATTTTAGATGCCAGTAAAAAGAGTATTAGAGTTAAGCAGTCAGAAGATTTTATTGAAGAATCAATTAAACAAGAACAAGAACAAGAACAAGAACCAGAGAATCAATCATTTAATAAATCTAGCAAAACATCAGATAATAAGTATCTAACTAGCTCTGTAGTTGTCGATTATGAAGGTGCAATTTGGAAAGAAAGTCCAAACAAAAGTTCTCGTAGTGGTAGTCAAATAAGTCATATCGTAATTCACACGACCCAAGGTTCGTATTCAGGTTCAATTAATTGGTTAATTAATCCAGCCTCACAAGTGTCAGCACATTACATAATCCGAAGCTCTGATGGGCAAGTTACTCAAATGGTCAGAGAAAATGATAAAGCATGGCACGCAAGGACAGCGAATCCATATAGTATTGGTATTGAACATGAAGGTTGGGTTGATAATGCCAGTTGGTATACCGAGGCTATGTATCAATCTTCGGCTGATCTTTCGCTCGATTTATGTAGTCGAAAAAACATTGATTGTTCCAAGGCTTATCAAGAGCAAGCGCACCATAATGTTGTTACTTTGGAGTACGAAATATCGGTAAAAGGGCATCAACATTATCCAGATCAAACTCACACAGATCCTGGTATAAATTGGGATTGGCAGGGATATTATGCGAGAGTAAACCCAGATGAAGGAGACCTCCCCCCTAACGTTGCACCTGAAGCTAAATTTACCTATTCATGTATTGAGCTAAAATGTCGGTTTGATGCGAGAGCCTCAACCGATAGTGATGGTTCAATTGTCGATTATCAGTGGGTTTTTACTGGGAGCTCAAGCACTTCAGGTAACCAAGTATGGCATGAGTTTTCGGATTCAGGTGATTATGAAGTGACCCTTACCGTTATCGATAATGATGCCGCCAAGGATTCTATAATACAGCAAGCTACAATCATAAAGAAAAGTAGTGGAGGCTCAATGAATTTACTTTTAGTCTACTTAGTTGCACTTAGTTTTATAAGGAGAAAGGTTAATAATATCTCATCTCATCTCATCTATATAATTTACGTTCTGATTTAATATCTTAATAATAAAAAAGCCGTAAATTTACTTTTTAAGCATGGCTCTTAAATTTGCTATATTAGTTTTGTTTTTTTCTTTTCGTTGCGCTTCTGGTACCGCTTGTCCGCTTTTCTCCCATCTAAGATCTTTTTGATCAAGTTCTTCAATAAATCGAGATGGTTCACTCATGACGGTTTCACCGTATTGTCTTCTTTCTTTGGTGTAAGTTAATACCAACTCTTTTTGTGCTCGAGTGATACCTACATAAGCAAGGCGTCGTTCTTCTTCAATGTTGTTTTCGTCAATGCTTGATTGATGTGGTAGAAAGCCTTCTTCCATACCAACCATAAATACGTAAGGAAATTCTAAACCTTTGGACGCATGCATTGTCATTAATTGAACTTGGTTGTTACCTTCATCTTCGTCTTCATTACGTTCCATCATGTCACGTAATGTCAGTTTGTTTACAACTTCCGCTAATGTTAACGGCTCGTGTTCACTGTCGCCTTGCAACATTTGAGTAACCCACTTGTATAACTCACTGACGTTTTTCATTCTCATTTCGGCGGCTTTAGGACTAGAACTTGTTTCGAATAACCAATCTTCGTAGTGAATGCCTTTTAGTAATTCTTTTACCGCATCTAACGGTTCACTACGTAATACTTGATCGCTTATTTCAACAATCCAACGCGTGAAATATTGCATGGCCGATTTAGCTTGTCCGGTAACCATACCAATAAATGCACTATCAAATGCAGCTTCAAATAAACTAATGTGTTTGTCATTCGCTAAATGACCAAGTTTTTCTAATGTTGTCGGTCCGATTTGTCGGCGGGGAGTATTTACAATACGTAAAAAGGCGTTGTCGTCATCTTGGTTAACCACAAGACGTAAATACGCCATAATATCTTTAATTTCAGAGCGAGAAAAAAATGACGTACCACCACTGATTTTATAAGGGATCCTATTGGTGGTTAGTAATTTTTCAAAAATACGACTTTGATGATTGCCCCGGTATAAAATCGCGTAATCACCATAGTGGGTTTTATTGGTAAATCGGTGACCGATAATTTCAGCGATTACACGTTCAGCTTCATTGTCTTCATTTTTAGTTTGAATGACGCGTATTGGATTACCATATTCCATGTTGGTTTTTAATTTTTTATCAAACACGTGTGGATTTTTATCAATCAATACATTAGCTGCATGCAATACACAGCCTACAGAACGATAATTTTGTTCTAGTTTAATCAGATTAAGATTAGGAAAGTCCTTACTTAATAAAACTAAGTTCTGTGGTTTAGCGCCACGCCAAGAATAAATGGATTGGTCGTCGTCACCAACAACAGTAAATTGCGCACGTTTACCCACCAACATCTTAACCAATTCATATTGGCTAGTATTGGTATCTTGATATTCATCCACTAATAGATAGTGGATTTTGTCTTGCCAACGCTCAATAACTTCAGGGTAGTTTCTGAATAATAACGTGGGTATTAATATCAAATCGTCAAAATCAAGGGCATTGTAGGCACGCATTTGTGATTGATATCTTTGGTATAATTCAGCAAGAAGTGCGGTTTCTGGGTCGGTGGCTTGGCTGATGGCAGCTTGTGGCAACATTAATTCATTTTTCCAACTAGATATCTTATTTATCAGTTGGTAAATGCTTTCTTTATCTTCGCCTAGTTCCGTTTCGGTTAGTTCTTTTAATAACGCAAAACAATCTTGATCATCAAATAACGAAAAGTTTGATTTATAACCAAGGATCTTAATTTCCTTTTTTATGATATCTAAACCTAAGGTGTGAAAAGTAGAGATTTTTAGTCCTTTCACCTTATCTTTATCAATTGATTGTTTTACCCGCTCTTTCATTTCTCGTGCCGCTTTATTGGTGAAAGTCACGGCTGCGATTTTATTGGCAGGAACATTACAATTTTCAATCAGGTGCCCAATCTTATTGATAATAACTCTGGTTTTGCCTGAACCGGCTCCAGCTAGTACTAAACATGGACCGTCAACGTATGTTACGGCTAATTCTTGTTCTGGATTTAATTTCACGTGGCACCCTTTTGATTAGGGGCGGGATATTAACAAATATGGGTGACAATAAAAAATAACTTTAAATCAACACAAGTGAATTTTTTACTATAAAATTCTAAGTTTCGGACTTATCAACAATCACATCAGTAAAACGTTGGTTTATTCAAAGGAAATTCATGTACAAGTCGTTGATAACTATTGCAACAATACTGGGGCTAACAAGTACGTCGGCATTGGCATATGATCATTTTTTTCAAACTGGCAGGTCACTGGGATATGGCAGTGCCGGTACTAGTTCTGCTCATTGGTCAGCAGCGGGAAGTTATAACCCTGCCTTAATTGGCACTGCGGCGGGAACATCAAATGATTTTTTCTTAGTTTTTAATATTCGTGGTCAAGCCGTGGATCAAGATAACACAGTCAAAACGTTAGATGACTTTGTGCAAGAGACTGAACAATTCGATGAGTTCTCTAATGAAGATTTGTTAGAAGGCGATATTAATTTATTACAAAACAATATTAATACCGTTAATGCTATTGCTGATGCGGTGGATAAGTTAAATGGAATTGGTGCCAACATAGACTTAGGTGGCAATGCTGGAATAGGTATGGCTTTTGACCGTTTTGCCGTTTCATTTCAATTAAATTCTCAGTTTAGCTTTGGTGGTACAGCAATAGTTGACCCAGCGGACACTAACTTAATTCGACGTTTTAGTCATTTGGGACAATTTTTGTTAGACGATGTTCGCCCATTATTTGATGATAAAAATAGATTAGAAGGCGACTTAACACTTGCTGCTGCTGAATTAGAAGAGTTTAAACAATTAGTTGAAACTGACCCTGATAGCGTATCACAAGCCGACCTTGATGCCGCTCAAGCTACTGCGACTAATGCGCAAGTTGCATATGATGAGGCATTGTTATTAGTCGACCAAGCCAAGTCTACTGAAGAAAAATTATACCAAGAATATGGTGATATTTTCGATTTTGATACCAACAGTGTGCAGTTCGATAGTGATGATTTAAAGTCTAATGCACGCTTTGCTGCCATCGGTTGGTTTGAAGCTAGTATGACAATTGGCAGTAATTGGAAATATAAAAGTGGTCGAACACTAAGTGTCGGCACCACATTAAAATCAGTTCATTTAGAGTTTTATGATTATCAAGCGTCAGCGACGGCTTTTGATGAAGATAAGATAGATGGTGATGATTACCGAAATTCTAAAGACTTTTTTACTGCAGATTTAGGTATGATTTTAAGCTTAGATAGAGCGAACAGATGGCGTGTTGGTATTAGTGTTAAAAATATTATGGGCACTGAAATAGAAAGTAATCCGGTGCGTTTGGATGAAGAGCAAGCGTCTTTATTTTTTAAAGTTGAACCCCAATTCAGATTAGGAACGAGTTATAACGCAACTTGGTTTCGAGTTTCTGCTGATATAGATGTCACTGAGTCTAAAGGACCACAATTCGCTGATGGCTCTGAGTTTTTTCAGGGTTCCCAATTTGCTAGTGTAGGCGCGGTCATTAATGCATGGGATGTTGTTGAGTTAAGAGTGGGTTATCGCCATAACTTAATTAGAGCCAGTGACGTCTTAGGATCTAATTCATCCTCAAATAACGCAGATACCCTCACATTAGGTGCTGGACTTTATTTAGGCCCAGTTCAATTAGATTTAGGTTTGCAAGCGGCAAAAGATAGAGTTGGTGCTGGTTTTCAAACTATGATCACATGGTAATTGTGTAATATAATTCAAAATTTATAATAATCGTATTTGTAGCTAACAAAAGGAAATAGATAAATGATCAATGCTAAAAAAATAGAACAGTTGGCCGAACAAATAACCAATGTTATTCCGCCAAGTGTAAAAAACATGGCCGACAATATTGAAGATAAAGTGAAAGCGGTGTTACAAGCTAAATTAACTCAACTGGATGTTGTTAGCCGAGAAGAATTTGATGTGCAAACCCAAGTGTTAGCTAGAACTCGTGCTAAGTTAGATCAACTTGAACAAGTGGTTGAAGAGCTAAAAAACAAGTAAGTGTTATTGCAGGTAAATAGTGCTGTTGTGATGAGTAATCAGTGTTTATTGGTTGTAGGTGTTATTTAGCTTCATTGCATTCTTCTATGCCTTCGGGAAAAGAAAAGTGGTTTATTTTATTCACCATTAACACTTTGTTCATCATTTCTGGCACGGAAAACACGTAATGTTTATTGTTAAATGTGTGTTTTAAAAACGTACCTAGTTGCTCAATCTCTTCATCGCTCTGGGTTAAACAGTTAATGATTAACCAACCATTCGGATTAATTAATTCAAACAGTTGCTTATATAATGTTTGGCTTTTGATTAATACTGGTGACTGATCACCTTGAAATAAATCACACATAATCCAATCAAATTTTTCTGTGTTGGCAAGCGCGGATTCAATAAAGTTAAAAGCGTTTTGTTTAATCACGGATGGGTTGTTTATGGCTGGAAAATTCTCATCAACAACCGATAATACTTCTTGATTATTTTCTATACTGGTCATCTTAATAGATGGGTAAGCATGGCTGAGATAACGCTGAATAGATAGACCACCTGCCCCTAACTCTAGAATCGAATCAGGTACTTTGTGGTGAATAATCGGTAATAACATGACAAAACAATATGATAATACAGGACGGTAAGGCAGTGTATTTTCTATGGCACTTTGAATGACGTCATCCACCACCAACCAAGTATACTTTTCGTTTTTATATATAATTATTCGACCATTTTCAGAACTATTCATATATATTATTTTACCTTCTGTATCTGGAGATAGTGTTTGCGCTAAGTTCATGAATAGTCTTAAATGGTTGAAACAATAGTTATTTGTAACGTAAATAATAAGAAAAATATAGATAAAACATTAATGCGTTATTGTTATTGAGGGGAAAAATATGTACCAAGTGGTTGCACCACAAACAGAGCAAGAGTGGGAACACTACTATGAGATCCGCTGGCAAGTTTTAAGAGCGCCATTGCAACAACCTCGTGGCTCAGAAAAAGATGAATATGAGCAACACGCTTGGCATCGAATGGTAATAGACGAACAAGGTAATGTTGTAGGGGTCGCAAGATTACATCTGGTTAGTACCGATGAAGGCCAGATAAGATATATGGCTGTGATTGAACAGCATAGACGCAAAGGATTAGCGACGGTAATGCTTGAGTCTTTAGAGGCCATTGCGCGTCAAGAAAGTGTAAAACGAGTCATATTAAATGCCAGAACCAGCGCAACTAACTTTTACGAAAATCTAGGTTACCAAGTTACCGGTGACGCCCCTGAGATTTTTGGACAGATCCCTCATGTACAAATGTGTAAACCATTAGATGAAGTTGAAGTCATCATCCGTAACCCTCAATGGTGCTTGGATCTACAAAATATTTGGCACCAACAGATCCCAATAACTCAACTTATGGGAATACGTGTTTATCAATATACGGGCACAACGTTTGAAACAAGAGCAGCGTTAAATCCTAATATGAACCTTCATGGCACTATGTTCGCTGGCAGTATCTACTCTCTTGCAACATTAACGGGGTGGGGACTTGTACATTTGATGATGAAGGAGCAAAAAATCGAAGGTGATATCGTTTTAGCTGATGCCGATATTCATTATCATAAACCGGTGACTGAGCTACCTCGTTCCATTGCAAACTTTGAAAATATAGAAGGTGACTTTTTACCATTAGAAGAAAACAAAAAGGCGCGTATAACCGTTCAAGTAGAAGTGTTAGATGATATGACGCCTGTCGCTAAATTTGTTGGTCAATATGTGGTGATGCCAAAAAAAACAGATTAGTCAATTAATAGCAATTGCAGGCTTATATTATTTAACAACCTTTGCTAACCACTGATCTAGTTGGTTGGCAAATTGTTGTTTGTCTTTATCGCCATATTTCGCCTGGCCAGAACTGTTTATTCCGCTTGAGCGCATCGTATCCATAAAGTCACGCATGTTCAGTATTTGTTTAATGTTTTGACTGGTATAAAGCTCACCTCGTGGGTTTAATGCTAAGGCGCCTTTATCAATGACTTCCGATGCAAGTGGAATGTCCGAAGTGATAACGAGATCATCTTGTTGTACACGTTTGACAATTTCATCATCTGCAACATCAAATCCGCTTGGTACTTGGATCATTTTAATGAACCTAGAAGGTGGAATATTGATATATTGATTGGCTATCAATATTAGCTGCGTTTGCGTGCGCTCAGCCGCTTTAAATAAAATCTCTTTTGCTGGTAATGGGCAAGCGTCTGCATCTATCCAAATTGTCATAGTTATAGTCATTCATCTTTGATCATGTCGGTCAGTATTAATTTTGTTTTATTTTTAATGATTTATCTATCTCTTTATCAAATAAAAAATGAGAAAGATGATAAGCATGGTCTATATTTTGTGGGTATTGTTAGGGCATTAAAAATAAATTCAAACGTTTGTTTTAATTTGTTCTTGATGTATAGTTTGTTAACTTTTGATCAATGAGTGAAGAAAATGAGTAAATATTCTGCCCCAGTAAATGACATGAACTTTTTATTATTTGACGTATTTAAGGCAGACCAATTTTGGCAATCAAATGCCACATTGGCAGAAAATATTGATCGTGAAACGGCGAATGCAATTTTACAAGAAAGTGCAAAAGTTACAGAGAGTGTAATTGCCCCCAATAGCCGAAATGCGGATGAAGAAGGTGTCACTTGGAATGATGGCCTTGTCACAACACCTAAAGGGTTTAAAGAGGCTTATAATGTAGTTGCAGAAGGCGGTTGGGTAGGTTTAGCTGGCGACCCTGAATATGGCGGTATGGGTATGCCCAAAATGTTATCGGCTATGCATGAAGAAATGATGTGCGGCGCGGATCTTGGCTTCTCTTTATATTCAGGGCTAACTGCCGGTGCATGTGTTTCTATTAATGCCCACGCTTCGGATCAATTAAAAGAAACCTTCTTACCTAATATGTATGCAGGAACATGGGCAGGCAGCATGTGTTTAACAGAAGCACATGCGGGTACAGATCTAGGGTTAATCAAAACGAAAGCCGAAAAAAATGAAGAAGGCAGTTATAACATCACAGGCAGTAAAATATTCATCACTGGTGGTGAACATGATTTAACTGAAAATATCATTCATTTAGTATTAGCAAAATTACCTGGAGCTCCAGAAGGTTCAAGAGGGATCTCTTTATTTATTGTTCCAAAATATAACGTAAATGAGGACGGAACATTAGGTGAACACAACGCATTAGGTTGTGGTTCAATAGAACATAAGATGGGTATACATGGTAGCTCAACTTGTGTCATGAATTTTGACGGTGCTAAAGGGTATCTAGTAGGCGAAGAAAACAAAGGTTTAGCCTGTATGTTCACAATGATGAACTATGAGCGTTTGTTTGTAGGTATTCAAGGATTAGGCGCATCAGAGCGTTCTTATCAAAATGCACTGGAATACGCTATAGATAGAAAACAAGGTAAGGGTTCGGTAAAAACGGCGGATAAAAAGCCAGAATCTATTATTGTGCACCCAGATGTTCGAAGAATGTTATTAAACATGAAGGCATTAAATGAAGGGGCAAGGGCATTTAATACATATGTTGCTATGCAATTAGACATTGCTAAGTTCTCCGACGATTCGGAAGTTGCAAAAGCTGCATATTTAAAAGGCCAACTATTAACACCGATCGCCAAAGCATTTGTCACTGATATGGGTTTTGATTCATGTGTTGCCGGTCAACAGGTCTTTGGTGGGCACGGTTATATTCGTGAATGGGGACAAGAGCAATTAGTTAGGGATTGTCGTATTACGCAAATATACGAAGGCACTAATGGCGTTCAAGCACTTGATTTAATCGGTCGAAAAGTAGCAATGGACAATGGTAATACTGCAAATGTATTAGCTAAAGAAGTTATTCAATTTGCCAAAGATCATGAAGCGGAATTTCCAGAGGAGCTGAATCAGCTTATAGCCGCGGTAGACTTATTATCAGCGGTAACTGTAGACGTATTAAAGAAAGCATCAACTAATCCAAGTGAACTTGGTGCCGCTTCGGTTGAGTACTTACATCTATTTGGTTATGTCTTGTTTGGTTATATGTGGGCGAAAATGATGGTAGCCGCTAAAAATGTTGAAGATAAAGCTTTATCACAATCTAAAATAAAAACGGGTAAATATTATTTTGCCAGAATATTACCGAAGATAATGAGTTTGAAATTACAAATAGAGTCCGGTGCAGATATGTTGTTCACACACAATGTCGAAGATTTCTAGCAATAATAATTAACTTCAAAAAATTAGATTATTTAGCGTCAACAAAACGCCTTTAATTGCCTGATAAACGGCTACATGGATGTGGCCGTCAGGTCAATCAGGAAACAATGCCGACACCATAAGGATATGTAAGTTAGGACAAAACCGACAGAAGTTGTCTTATTCTCTGGCGTCTAATCAAACTATAATCAATTATTAAGTTTCTTAATAAGTTCTGGGTATTGAGTTCTTCCAAGGTCTTGAGTCACGTGGTTTAACCTGAGGATCGTTATCCCGTCATACCCATCATTAAGTAGTGCATCCGTTATATTGTGCCAACCTGTTAGTGACGAAGTGCCAGCTGACAGAGCATTTTCGCCTTTAACAGTAACCCCTTGTCTTTTTGCTTCCTTACCAACCCAAGCGACAAGTGTATTAGCCAATGAAAAAGCAGGTGCAACTGGTTGATCTGACATTTCTAAACAGGTGAAATGCAAAAAAACTTGGCGTTCATCAGTTGTATATTTGGCTGCTAAAGCAATAGCTGCGCGATATCCATGACCTTCAACTTGCATTTTACTCGAATTAAAGCCGGGTGAAATCACACCTGAAGCTAACTCTGCCGCTCGCATTAAAGGCAAAGGTGCTGACATTAACCAGTGTATACCTGGCACTTTATAACCTAAATCAATATGCTTAAAGGCTGTTGAGAAACCATTTGAAGCTGCGGATAACATTCGTTCACCATGTTGCATCAAAGCTTTATGATACCAATCTAATATATCTAAACCATATGTTGTATTAAGGTGTTGGCCAGTTATTACAAATTCCCCCATATTTTGTGGCAACGCGAGTTGCTTAAGTGATGAATATGAGGTTTTCCATGCTTCATTAATTTTAGTTAATTGTTGATATTTTCTAAGCATAGATTGTTGAAAGTCAATAATGGCCAAACGACCAAAAGATTGAAACGCACCACG
>Ga0209345_10003391_pt1 | contig 16484 bp, 20 predicted proteins | sample Cruoilmetagenom7_FD_187294 | JGI IMG/M metagenome (GOLD analysis project Ga0209345, IMG submission 187294) | Oil polluted marine microbial communities from Coal Oil Point, Santa Barbara, California, USA - Sample 7 (SPAdes) (version 2) | ecosystem: Environmental > Aquatic > Marine > Oil seeps ...
GAGGAAAGCAGCCTCGCCTTTCAGCAGGTCTACAAGGATCGCTACGGGATGCTGCGCACCGAATGGCGCGTGCTCTTTCATCTGGGCCTCTATGGCCGGCTGACCGCCAAGGAGATCGGGATCCGCTCCAAGATGCACAAGACCAAGATCAGCCGCGCCGTGCAGCGGCTCGAAGATCGCCGCTTTCTCACCCGCGCCCCGGACGATGCCGACCGGCGGCAGGAATATCTGGACCTGACAGGGCAGGGCCGCGCGGCCTACCGCGACCTGCATGGCGTGGCGCAGGGCTATGACGCCGCCCTCGCCGATACCCTCACCCCCGAGGAGGAACGCATCCTGCGCGCCGCCCTGCGCAAACTGGCACGCATGGCCTGAGGCCGCCGGACAGGATCAGAACTTCGGCTCGACCCCCGGCAGGTTCAGCGCCTTGATCAGGTCGCGCAGCTCCTGTCGCGCGGCCACGTTCGAGATGTTCAGCTGCTTCACCCCGATATCCTTGAGGTCCAGCAGCGTCAGCCCGCGCGGGAACAATTCGCGGAAGATCACCCGCTCGTTGAACCCCGGCGCCACGCGAAAGCCGATCCGCTTGGCCAGATTGTCCAGCGCGCGGCCCATCTTTTCCTTGTTGACCATCTGCTGCGCGCCCAGACGGTTGCGCACCACGACCCAGTCGATGGGCTTGAGCCCCGCCTGCGCGCGCAACTGCCGCGCGCTCCAGACCATCTCGGAATAGACCGAGGGGCCAAGGATCTTGCGCCCGTCGCCGTCCACATGGGCCAGCAGGTCGAAGTCGATGAAACTGTCGTTCAGCGGCGTGATCAGCGTGTCGGCCAGGCTATGAGCGACCTGGGACAGCCGCGTATGCGAACCGGGGCAGTCGATCACGATGAAATCGCTCACCGGGTCCAGCCGGGCAATCGCGGCCGACAGCCGCTGGTCATAGGGGTTTTCCCCGTCCTTCAGCGTGGCGGGATCGGCCTCGGGCAGGTCGATATAGACCGGCCCCGGCAAGGTCAGCCCGGACTTGGCCAGAAAGGCCGCGCGGTTTTCGGCGTAGCGGCCAAAGGTCTTCTGCCGCAGGTCCAGATCCAGCGCCCCGACCCTGTGGCCCAGCCTTGCAAGCGCTGTCGCCACATGCATCGAGACGGTGGATTTCCCCGCGCCGCCCTTTTCATTTCCCACAACGATGATATGCGCCAAACCGTATCCCCACGTTCCCCTGCAACAGACATGATCTGTCCTGGTGACCTATCCCGGTCGCGACCACGATATGTCCTATGCCCTCATATGTGAAGCGCCGCCGAGGTCAAGCGTCCTGCCGCGCCCCGGCCACCCGCGCCACACCATCGAATTGCGTGACAACCGGGCAGTAGCTTGCTAGGCACACCCCCGCGTAACGATGAATCAAAAGGTCCTGATGTGAAGATTGAAACCACGAAATTATCCGGCGTCCTGATCCTCACGCCGGCGCGCTTCGGTGATGCGCGCGGCTTCTTCTCGGAAAGCTGGAACCGTCAGACGCTGGCTGCCCAGGGAATCACGCTCGATTTCGTGCAGGACAATCATTCCCTCTCGGCGCGCGTGGGCACGGTGCGCGGCCTGCATTTTCAGTCGCCCCCCCATGCACAGGCCAAGCTGGTGCGCTGCGGCAAGGGACGGCTCTTCGACGTGGCCGTCGATATCCGGCGCGGATCGCCCACCTATGGCCAGTGGATCGGCGAGGAACTCTCGTTCGAGAACGGCCGCCAGTTGCTGATCCCCGCAGGCTTCCTGCACGGCTTCGTCACGCGCGAACCGGATACGGAAATCATCTACAAATGCACCGATTACTACGCGCCCGAATGCGACGGCGCCGTGCGTTTCGATGATCCCGACATCGGGATCGACTGGGGTCTTCCCGCCGGGGTCGAGGCGCTCTTGTCGGACAAGGATGCCAAGGCACCCCTGCTGCGTGATTTTGAAACACCGTTTGTGTACGAGGGCTGAGCAATGAAACTTCTGGTGACGGGCGGCGCGGGCTTCATCGGGTCCGCCGTGGTGCGGCTTGCGGTGGCGCGGGGGCATGAGGTGGTCAATCTGGACGCGCTGACCTATGCCGCCTGTCTGGACAACGTGGCCAGCGTGGCAGACAGCCCGGCCTATGCCTTCGAACAGGCCGATATCCGCGACCGCGCCGCGTTGGACCGCATCTTCGCCGCGCACAAACCCGATGCCGTGATGCATCTGGCGGCCGAAAGCCATGTGGACCGCTCCATCGACGCGCCCGGCGACTTCATCGAGACGAACATCACCGGCACCTACAACATGCTCGAGGCCGCGCGCGGCTACTGGATGGCGCAGGGCAAGCCGGACAGCTTCCGCTTCCACCACATCTCGACGGATGAGGTGTTCGGCTCTCTCCCCGCCGATCCGTCCGTGAAATTCACCGAAGACACGCCCTACGACCCGCGCTCGCCCTATTCCGCCTCCAAGGCCGCCAGCGATCATCTGGTCCGCGCATGGCACGAAACCTATGGCCTGCCCGTGGTGCTGACCAATTGTTCGAACAACTACGGCCCCTATCACTTCCCCGAAAAGCTGATCCCCGTCATCATCCTCAACGCGCTGGCGGGCAAACCCCTGCCGATCTACGGCGACGGGTCCAACATCCGCGACTGGCTCTATGTCGAGGATCACGCCGACGCCTTGCTCTTGGTGCTGGAAAAAGGCGCGCTGGGCCGCAGCTACAACATCGGCGGCGAGAACGAGCGGACCAACCTTGAGCTTGTCCGCACGCTCTGCGGGATTCTGGACGACCTGCGCCCCAAAGCCTCTGGCTCCTACGCCGATCAGATCACATTCGTGACCGACCGCCCCGGCCATGACGCGCGCTATGCGATCGACCCCGCCCGTATCCGCAAAGAACTGGGCTGGCGTCCTTCCGTCACGGTCGAGGAAGGCCTGCGCCGCACCGTGCAATGGTATCTGGACAACGAGGCGTGGTGGAAACCGCTGCAAGCCCGCCACGGCGTCGGCCAGCGTCTGGGAACCAAGGCATGATGCGGGTTCTGGTCTTCGGCCAGACCGGACAGGTCGCCACCGAACTGGCCCGCCAGGCCACCCCCGACATCGCCATGACCTGCCTTGGCCGCGACCGCGCGGACCTGTCGGACCCTGCCGCATGCGCCGCCGCCATCGCGTCCCATGATACAGATGTGGTCATCAACGCCGCCGCCTACACCGCCGTGGACAAGGCGGAATCCGAAGAAGCCCTCGCCACCACGATTAACGGCGCGGCCCCCGGTGCCATGGCGCAGGCCTGCGCGGCGCGTGGCATCCCCTTCCTGCATGTCTCGACCGATTATGTCTTTGACGGCACGGGCACAAAGCCATGGCAGGTAGATGACGCCACCGGCCCGCTGGGGGGCTACGGCCGCTCCAAGCTGCTGGGCGAACAAGGTGTGCGCGCCGCCGGTGGTCCCCATGCGATCCTGCGCACCTCATGGGTCTTTTCCGCCCATGGCGCGAATTTCGTGAAAACCATGCTGCGGCTGGGCGCGGAACGCGAAAAGCTCACCATCGTCGCCGATCAGGTGGGCGGGCCGACCAGCGCCGCCGACATCGCCGCCGCCCTGCTGACCATGGCGCGCGCCTTCCACGCAGGCCAGGGCACCACCGGCACCTATCATTTCAGCGGCGCGCCGGATGTCAGCTGGGCCGATTTCGCCCGCGAGATCTTTGCCCAATCCGGCCTGTCCTGCGCGGTCGAGGATATTCCGACCTCGGCCTATCCCACCCCCGCCCGCCGTCCTGCGAATTCCCGCATGGACTGCACCGCAATGACGCGTGACTACGGTATCGAACGTCCCGATTGGCGCGACAGCCTGCGCCGTGTATTGAGTGACCTGAAGGAGATTTGACATGACGAACCGCAAGGGGATTATCCTCGCAGGTGGATCGGGCACGCGGCTCTATCCCATCACCATGGGGCTGTCCAAACAGCTTCTGCCCGTCTACGACAAGCCGATGATTTACTATCCGCTCAGCGTCCTGATGCTGGCGGGCATCCGCGAGATCGCGATCATCACCACCCCCGAGGATCAGAGCCAGTTCCAGCGCCTTCTGGGCGATGGCAGCCAGTGGGGCCTGTCCTTCACCTATATCCAGCAACCCTCGCCGGATGGTCTGGCCCAGGCCTATATCCTGGCCGAGGAGTTTCTTGCGGGCGCGCCTTCGGCGATGGTGCTGGGCGACAACATCTTCTTCGGCCACGGCCTGCCCGAACTGCTCCAGGGGGCAGATGCGCAGGACACCGGCGGCACTGTCTTCGGCTATCAGGTCAGCGATCCCGAACGCTACGGCGTAGTCAGCTTCGACGGCGAAGGGCAGGTCGTCTCGATCATCGAAAAACCGGCAAAGCCCGCCTCGAACTATGCGGTGACGGGCCTCTATTTCCTGGATGGCACGGCCCCGCAAAAGGCCCGCGCCGTCACCCCCTCCGCGCGCGGCGAGCTTGAGATCACATCGCTGCTCGACATCTACCTCGCCGAAGGCTCGCTGGCGGTCAAACGCATGGGCCGTGGCTACGCCTGGCTTGACACCGGCACCCACGGCAGCCTGCTCGACGCGGGCAATTTCGTGCGCACGCTGGAAAAGCGGCAGGGGATGCAGACCGGCTGCCCCGAGGAAATCGCCTTCGAACATGGCTGGATCGACCGCGCCGCAATGGCCGCAATGGCGGAAAAATTCGCCAAGAACGACTATGGCAAATACCTCAAGCGGCTCCTCGACTGAGGTTTTCTCCTTCGGGTTGTGAAAACGATGCTTGCGGTTGATTGATTCCGGAGGCATCTAGGGGTATCGGAGTTTGGGTGTGGCCTGTGTTCGGGTCACCTCTGTGTGTTTGGTAAATGGTGTCCGTGTCATGTCGACAAAAAAGACCGTTCTAATTACGGGTGGGGCCGGTTTCATCGGCTCCCGACTGGCGGAAACCCTCTGCCAAGACTACAGCGTCGCTGTCTTCGACAATTTCCATCCGCAAGCGCATGACGGCAACGCCGACAATCGCCTGCGGCTGGTCCGCAACAACATCACGACCGTCACCGGCGACATGCGCGATGCGGCGGCTGTCGCTGCGGTCGTGGACCTCTGCAAACCCGACATCATCTACCATCTGGCTGCCGAAACCGGCACTGGCCAGTCTTTTGACGAGCCTTCGCGCTATGTCGATGTCAATGTCATGGGCACCGCGCATCTGATCGCCGCCATGCGCGCCCATGCGCCCGCGCAATGCCGCGTGATCCTCGCTGGGTCCCGCTCGGTCTATGGCGAGGGGGCCTGCGTCGACACCACAGGCCGCCCCGTGGCGGCGATGGAACGGCGCCCCGACGATCTGGCCTCGGGTGCCTTCGCCCCGCGCAGCCGCACAGGCGCGGACCTGACCCCCGTGCCCACCAACGCCGATTGCCCCGTGGCACCCGCCTCGATCTATGCCTCGACCAAGCTGATGCAGGAATACCTCCTGCAACAGGCCTTCTGGGGCACGCAAACCCAGGTGGGCATCCTGCGGCTTCAGAACGTCTACGGACCGGGCCAGTCGCTCAACAACCCCTACACCGGCGTCTTGTCGATCTTCTGCCGCCAGATTCAGGAAGGCCGCGTCCTCAACATCTACGAGGACGGACAGATCACCCGCGATTTCGTGCTGGTGGACGATGTGGTGCGCGCCTTCGCCATGATGGGGCAGGCCGGGGTCATGCCGCAGGACATTCTGGACATCGGGTCGGGGCAGGGGGCCACGATCCTCGATGTGGCGCGCAAACTGCTAACCTGTCTGGGCGCCCCGACCGACCGGCTGACCATCACCGGGGCCTACCGCCCCGGCGACATCCGCCATGCGGTGGCCGATATCGGACGCGCCGCCGCCCTGCTGGGCTGGGCCCCCGAAGTGACCCTCGACGCGGGGCTGAGCAGCCTCGCCGCATGGTCGCGCGATCAGATGCAGGTGGTCGCGCAGGCAGGCGGCTGACAGGCCGGCCCCTGACAAGGCGCGGCAAAGGCAAAGACGCCCCCGACGGGCGCAATGTGGAAAGGCTGGAACGGATGAGTGCGAATATGGATACGGCAACGGGCGACAACACCGTCACCACGGGGATCGCCGAATGTGACGAGTTGGTCGGCCTCTATTCCTTTCCGAAAAGCGGCAACACCTGGCTGCGCGCGATCATCGCCGCGATTTTCCGCGTCCCGGTCGCGGACGGGATGATGGCCGAATATGTCATCGACATCCATGTGGGCCAGCAGATCGGCAAACGGCCCTGGCGCTTTGCCGACCGCACCTGGTGTTTCTACAAGTCCCACAACAAGCTGCCCGACATCGAACAGGACGACCGGGTGATCCGCCCCGACAAGATCATCTACATCTATCGTCACCCGCTGGACATCTTCACCTCTTACCTCAATTTCCTGTCCGGCAACGTGACCGCCCTGTCGCAGAAGGTGTTCGGCTTCACCTTCAACAGCGTCGACGAGCTGACACCCGAGCAGTTGAACCACCTCTTCACCCGCTTCACCACCCATGGCACCTTCGACCCGCGCGAGGCGGCCCCATTCGGCAACCTCTTCGAAAGCATCGACAACTACACCGCCATGCGCGATGCGGGCCAGCCGGTCCATATCCTGCGCTACGAGGATCTGACCGAGGATTTCGATACCGTCGTCACGAAAATCTGCGCCTTCCTCGACGTGCCTCTGGAAGAGGGCGATCTGGACCGCATCCGCAGCGTCTCCGAAGGGCTGACACGGGGCGATGGCAAGTTCTTCTGGAAGCGCAAGGTGGGCACCCATCAGGAATACCTGAGCAAGACCCAGATCGACACCTTCTGGCACCGGCATCAGGACCGCATGGCCGCTCTGGGCTATACACGGTGATGCACGCCTCCTTCGCCGCTGCCATCTATGTCATCCAGCACCGGACCCAGGGCGCGGCCCATGTGCGCCTCGCCCTGACCGAACTTCTGGCCATAGCGCCGCGCGTCATCGTCGTCACCGAAACCTCCAGCCTGGCCGATGTGCAGGCCGCGCTGGCGGACATCGACCCCGATCAGCGCGCCAGTGTCATCGCGGATGACCGTGACGCGGCCGTGCTCTCCTCCTACCGGGCCGGTCTGGCCGCGCTGGCCCGTGATGGGCAGGTCGCAGGGGATGTGATCCTCACCGGCTACCACGCCTTCGGCCCGATCCGGCCCGACGGCTGGCGGGACCTGCACAGCGACGCGGATCTGCTCGCCCCCTACTGGCATGACGCAAGCCTCGATGTGCGCCTGCGCGACCGCGCCGACATGCCGGACAAGCTGCCCTATCTGGATGTCGCGGTGCTGTCCCCGGCTCTGGTCAACGACCCCGGTTTTCAGGCGATGATGGACGGCCTTCCCGCCTTCCACGACTACTGGGACGAGGTCGAGCGTGGTCTTGTCCCGCTGGCGCGCTTCCTGCGCGACGCGGGGCGCAGCATCGCCTGGGCCATGCCCGAAGCCGCGATGCAGACCGCCGACCCGCGCCATTACGAGGTGCACAAGCTGGTGGCGACGGGCGCGCCCTGCCTGCCTGTCTCGGTTCTCATGCTGGACCCGCTGATCCACGACCTGAACGGGATCGACCTGCGCGCGGCGCTGGACGGGCTGCGGACGGTCAACCCCGCGCTCTACAACGCCGTCATCGCCTTCGCCACGGCGCGCGTGCCGATGCGGTCCTTCAACACCATCGCCGATCAGTATGAGATCCTCAGCCCCCATTACCCCGCCACCCGCGCGGAATGGGGCTTTGGCCGCGTCGCCGTCTTCATCCACGCATTCTACGCCGAGATGATGCCGGAGTTCTGGACCCAGATCGAAAAATTCCCGATGCCCGCGCATCTGTTCCTCTCCACCGCCACGGACGAGAACAAACAGGCCATCGAAGCCTTTCTCGATACGCAGGGCTGGCCCGCAGCCGACCGCACCGTGCGGGTGGTGGAACAGAACCGGGGCCGCGACATGTCCTCGCTCTTCATCACCTTCCGCGACGTGGCCCTGTCGGGCGACTACGACGTCGCGCTGCGCCTGCACTCCAAGCGCACGCCGCAGGTCACACGGCAGGTGGCCGAAGGGTTCAAGGCGCATCTCTTCGACAATCTGGTGCATTCGCCCGGTGCGATCCGCCAGATCCTCGACCGTTTCGACACCGAGCCTGACATTGGCCTCGTGATCCCGCCGGTGATCCATGTGGGGTTCGGCACGCTGGGACATGCTTGGTATTCCAACCGCGCCACGGTGCAGGATCTGTGCAACCGCATGGGCCTGAACGTCCCGCTGGATGCCGATACCCCCGTCGCCCCCTATGGCACGATGTTCTGGTTCCGCATCGACGCGCTGCGCCCGATGTTCGAATGGCCCTGGCAATGGGAGGAGTATAACCCCGAGCCGAACCACGTCGATGGCGGCCTCGCCCATGTGCAGGAACGCCTGATCGGCTATGCCGTGCAGGGCAGCGGCTACCGGGTCCTGTCGGTGATGTCGCCGGAACTGGCCGCGCGCAACTATGCGCGGCTGGAATACAAGATGCAGCTTTTCGCCTCGCGCCTCGCCTCGCATCACGTGATGGACCAGATGGCGCAGCTCAACCGCGGGGCCGAGACCCTGAACGCCCGCACAGACCGCGGCCTGCGCCTGCTCTACGGGCGCATCATCGGCCGCTTCCCCGCCGCCCGCGCCATCCTCAAGCCCCTGGCCCGGCGGATTGCGCCGATGCTGAACCCCGGCTATCGCCGCTGACACACCACGACCCGCAACGAAAAACGCCGCCCCGAAGGGCGGCGTTTTCCAATTTCGCTGCGGTGTGGATCAGAAACCCAGACCGGCGTACTTGTTCTTGAACTTCGACACGCGACCGCCGGCATCCAGCAGACGCGAGGTGCCGCCGGTCCAGGCCGGGTGCACGGTGGGGTCGATGTCCAGCGACAGCGTGTCGCCTTCCTTGCCCCAGGTCGAATGCATCTGGAAGGTCGAACCGTCGGTCATCTTGACGGTGATCATGTGATAATCGGGATGGATGTCTTTTTTCATCGTGCCGATCCTTATGCTTCAGCGCCCGAGGCGGGCTTGTAGTTGGCGACCTCTGCGATACGGGCGGATTTGCCGCGACGCGCGCGCAGGTAATACAGCTTGGCGCGACGAACACGACCGCGACGCACCACGGTGATGCTGTCGATGTTGGTCGAATAGAGCGGGAACACACGCTCCACGCCTTCGCCGAACGAAATCTTGCGGACCGTGAACGACCCGGCGATGCCCTTGCCGTTCTTGCGGCTGATGCAGACGCCTTCGTAGTTCTGCACGCGGCTCCGGGTGCCTTCGGTCACTTTGTAACCGACGCGAATGGTATCGCCGGCTTTGAAATCGGGAATGTCCTTCCCGAGGGCGGCAATCTGTTCCGCCTCGATCTGTGCGATCAGGTTCATCGCAGTCTCCTATCTGCTTGCGGTTTGTCCCGCAAAGTTTGCCACGCCCTCAGAGCTCTTGGTCTTCAACCGGGTCCGCCTGCCGAAATATCGGTGCGCCCGCCAGAGGTCAGGTCGTCGTTCCTTGGTGCTGTGTCCCGGTCCACCGTGGCGCCGAAGAAGGCGGCCTGAACCAAAGTCATCAGGTCCGATAGACTCACACAGAGTCCCGGACGCGCGGGTCATATCGGCCCGCGTCCGCTTTGGCAAGAACCGAATGGGGCGCGTCAGTCCTGCGGCTTGCCTTTGTCGGCCTGATGCGCCTGCCACAGATCCGGCCGCCGTTCCCGCGTGATCGCCTCCGATCGCGCCCGCCGCCACGCCGCGATATTGCCGTGGTTCCCCGACTGCAGCACCTTCGGGATCGCCCGCCCCCGCCATTCCGCAGGCCGCGTGTATTGCGGATGCTCCAGCAGCCCCTCCGAGAAGCTTTCCTCCTCGGTCGAGGCCGCATTGCCCAGCACCCCCGGCAACAGCCGCACGGTCGCATCAATCAGCGCCATCGCCGCGATCTCGCCCCCCGTCAGGACGAAATCGCCCAGGCTCACCTCTTCGATGTCGTATGCCTCAAGCACCCGCTCATCCACGCCCTCGAACCGGCCACAGAGCAACGTCACCCCATCCGCCGCCGCCAACCGCCGCGCCATGGCCTGCGTCAGCGGCGCGCCGCGCGGGGACAGATAGATCACCGGCCAGCGTCCACGCGCCCCCTCAGCCGCCGCGTCCAGCGCATGCCCCAGCACATCGGGCCGCAGCACCATCCCCGCGCCACCGCCCGCAGGCGTGTCATCCACGTTGCGATGCTTGCCCTCGCCAAACTCCCGCAGATCAATGGTCCGCAACGCCCACCGCCCCTCGGCCAGCGCCTTGCCGGTCAGGCTTTCGCCCAGGACCCCCGGAAACGCCTGCGGCACCAGCGTGATCACCTGCGCCACCCAGGCCCCCGCCAGATCAGGCGTATCCGTCACCAGCTCACGCGGCCGCAGCGTCGCGCGGATCGAGATCCGGCCATGGGATTTCAGCGGGGCAGGGCCCTCGGGATCTGGTTCTTGCGTCATGCCCGTCCCATAGCGGCTTTTCCGCCGGTGCAAAAGATGCCCGATTGCGACGCGCCTCCCGCAGCCCTAGGCTTGCGCCAAAAGCAGCAGGACCAGACCCGCCCATGACCGATCATCGGACAAGGCTGATTGAGGCGGCCCGCGCGGCGTGGCGCGATGCGGCGCCGGGCCTCGGTCTCGACCCACAGCGCGCCACGACCCAGATCCTCAGCGCGCGGCGCGAAACCGGTGGCGGCCGCATCGTCGCACGGATCACACCCGAAGACGCGCCCGACAGCCTGATCCTCAAGCTGCGCCTCGGCGCAAAGCCCGACACGCTGGAACAGGCCGTCCGCGCCTATACGGGGGCCGCGACAAGCCTCGCCGGGCAGGCGGGGCTGGCGGTGCCGCGCCTCATCATGTCCCTGCCATCCCATCACGCGCTGATCCTGTCGCACAGCCCCGGCCTCGATGCCCGCACCCTCCTGGCGGACAGCACCGATCCCGCCGATCATGTCCCCGTGCTGCGCGCGGCAAGCCAGTGGCTGGGCGCGCTGCACCGGGGACAGCCCGCGCCGCCCGCACCCTTCGATCCGGCCCCGGCGCTGCGGCGGCTGGCCAGAAAGGCCCGCGCCCCCCGCGCCAGCGCCGCCCGGATCCTCACGCCTGAGGCACTTCAAACCCTTGCCGCCCCCCTGCACGACCGCCCCCTGCGCAGCGCGGTCATCCACGGGGACATGACCCTTGGCAACCTCCTGATCGCCCCCGACCGGATCACCGGGATCGACCTTGAAAACGATCGGCCCGCGCCCGTCGCGCGCGATCTGTCGATGCTGCTGGTGGATCACGAGATCTGGTTCGGCCCCCGCCCCGCCGCCATCGCCGCCTTCTGGCAGGCCTATGGCGAGGATCTGCGGGACGACCCGGCGCTGCGCTTCTTCATCGCCCTCAGACTGGCGCGCCTCTGGCGCGAGATGCCCGCCGATCCCCGCCGCAGCACCCCCCGCCGCGCCCATGTCTGGGCCGGGCTACAGGCGATGACCGCTCGGTTGGAGGCTGACGGCGCAGGCTGATCCTGCGCGGGCTGACACAAGAGACCCGATGACGGCTTTGAGGCTATGGTGCCGGAAGCAGCAGGCGGCTTCAAAGTCTGCTTTGCTTGACTGACCCGACCGGTCAGACCTCGCTCCGGCGGACGAACGCCAGAGCAACCCCAAGGACAATCAGAAAGCTACCACATGTGCGATCTATCCAAAGCGAGCCCCGGTCACCGAGGAACTTGACGGCTTTGGCCCCGAGGCCCGCATAAGTTGCCATCACTGCGACATCGACAGCAATAAAGATGAGGGCCAGCGTCATGTATTGCATCGGCAACGGCTCTGAAAGGGTCAGGAACTGCGGCAGGAACGCGGTAAAGAACAGGTATCCCTTCGGATTGGTGACCGCGACGAGAAAGCTTTTCCGAAAGGTCGATATGGGGCTGTACGGATCGCCCGGCTTGTGGCCGACACTCTGGATCGGCACAGACCCGATATTGCCGGATGATCGCAGCGTTTGGAAACCAAGCCAGATCAGGTAAGCGACACCAGCCGATTTGACGACAGTGAACCAGAATGCCGAGGCCGCGAGCAGCGCGCCAAGTCCCAGAGCTGCCGCCGCGATCAGAACGCCGTCGGAAAGCGCCGCCGCACATATCCCGACGCCCGCGCGCAGAAACCCGAATCTTGATCCGTTGGACAGGGCCAGCAGAACGGTTGGCCCCGGTGTCAGGACGACGACCAGAGCCATCAGGGCGAATGTCAAAAGTGAAAGCTCCATCATGCCCGTCCTGCGCTTGGTGTGGTTGTCAGGCCAGCGTGACCCTGCGCGCGGGTCGCGACCAGCACCCGCCACAGGATCACACAGGCGGCGATTTGACCAAGAACGACCGCAGGCCAGATCAGACCGAGCTGTGCATCGAAGTATTTTTGCGGCCCGAACGAAAGCAGGGCCGACAGTCCAGCAAGAACACTCAGCGTCTGGCCCGGCACACTGGCAAGCGGCTGCATGATCAGTGCCGATAGGGCAATGGAAAGCGAGGCCCCGATAAAGGGCGCAATCCCAAACAGCGGTGTTGCCACCGGCGGATGCGGTTCGATCCCCGCATACAGTGCCGACAGCATGATGATCTGCAGCACGATCAAGGTGACAAGCGCTGCGGATGTCTGGCGTTCAGGTCCGGTCATTTCATCTCTCCAAAAGCGTAATTTCAGTTACGGTTGTACGCATCCGTAATTTAAGTTACGGATGCTGTCAACAAGAAGGAGGCAAGGAAATGCGCGAAGAAAAGCGCTCGCTGCGCCAGGAGCAAATCGAAACCGCGGCCTACGAGGTCTTGGAAGCGAAGGGATATGGCGGCACCTCAATGCTTGGGATCGCCAAACAGGCCCGCGCGTCGAATGAAACGCTCTACAATTGGTATGGTGATAAGCAGGGCCTGTTTCAGGCGCTCGTGACCCGCAATGCACAGGAGGTAAAGTCCCACCTTGAGCAGGAGTTACTGACCGATACGAGTGCCATGACGATCCTGCGCACGCTTGGGCCAAAGTTGCTCAAACTGCTCACGGGGGATCGGGCCGTTGCCCTGAACCGGGCTGCGGCAGCCGACAGCACCGGCGAGCTGGGCGCGACACTGTCAAAAGCCGGGCGTGAAACGGTCTTTCCATTGTTGGAGCAGGTCCTGTTGCGTGCGAAGGATGAAGGCCAACTCTCTTTCGAAGACTCTCGCACTGCCGTGGGCCTTTACCTCGATCTGCTGGTCGGGGATCAGCAGATCCGGCGCGTCATCGGCCGCCTCCCAAGCCCATCAAGTGCCTTCTGCGATCACCGTGCAGAACTCGCCGTCAGGCACCTGCGCAAATTGCTCGGCGCGCCTGACCAATTCCCAGACCACAAATTGGAAACCCCATGACACCTTTGACACCTCCTGCAGCCTGCCAGACCATGGCAGAGCTTCGTGTCCAGATCGACGCGATCGACGTCGATCTCATTTCGCTGCTGTCCACGCGCGCCCGTTACATAGATCGCGCCGTCGATCTTAAGCGCGTCGAGGGCTTGCCCGCCAGAACGACAGATCGCGTCGCAGAGGTTCTGGACAAGGTCGCGGCAGCAGCGACCGAAAAGGGATTGGACCCGGATCTTGCCCGCGGACTTTGGGCAGTGCTGATTGAATGGTCTATTCAACGCGAAATCAAGGAACTGGGCGCGTAACACCAAGGACCGTGCCAGCACGTTATGACGCAAGCCCACATTCATTCCATAATGGCGAAGAACCGCGTTGTCCCGCCTGCCAGACCTCTTCCCTCACCGCAGCAAGGCAGCGGTCTCGCTGTCGTGGCGGATGTGGCAGCACCCCACCCGGTCACGGCGCGCCTGTGACGCTGCCTGTCCCAAGCGATCCGTTAAAATATGGTAAATGCGACCACGCAACCCATTGAAAACAAAGGGTTCGAGAAATGTCCCATCGTGGGACACCCATAGCGTGGCCTAGAACAACCCCTCGGGCGGGTCCGCGATGATGCGGCCCGTGGCCAGATCGACGGTCGGCACCGCCTCCAGCGTGAAGGGCAGCAGCACCGTCTCGGCCGATCCGGGCACCTGCACCTCGAGGATATCGCCCGCGCCATGGTTCAGCACCGCCTTGACGCGCCCCAGCGTGCCGCCGCCGCTGTCCAGCACCTCAAGCCCGATCAGGTCGGCATGGTAGTATTCGTCGTCAGGCAGGCTTGGCAGACGGTCGCGCGGCACGAACAGCTTGACGCCCTTCAGCGCATCCGCCGCCTCCTTGGTGGTCACGCCGGACAGGCGCACCAGCAGCCCATTGGTCAGCTGCCCCTCCAGCGCCACGTCGAACGTGCGGCTGCCATCCTCGGTCACAAGGGGGGCATACTCCCCGATCGCCACCGGATCGGCGGTAAAGCTTTTCAGGCGCACCTCGCCCCGGACACCGAAAGCGCCCGCGATGACCGCCACGCAGATCAGATCGCTCATCTCGAACCCTGTCCTTCCTTGTTTCAGCGCGTCTCGACCGTCAGCCTGTCGCGCCGGACCTCCCAGCCCTGCCGTTCCAGCTCGGGCGTCTCGCTCTCGGCCTCGGGCCAGCCGATGCAGAGATAGGCCACAAGCCGCCACCCTTCCGGCACCGACAGGTCCCGCGCCAGCTGCACCGGATCAAGGATCGACACCCAGCCCACACCCAACCCATGCGCCCGCGCCATCAGCCAGAACTGCATGACCGAGGCCACCACGGAATAGCGCCGCATCTCGGGCATCGTCTTCGCCCCCAGACCGTGCCCGGTCTCGGTCGTCTCGTCGCACCAGACCGCCAGATGCACCGGCGCCTCGCGCATGCCCGACAGCTTCAGCCCCGCATAGATCGCGGCCTTTTCGCCGGAATAGCCGGCCAGCGCCTGCGCATTGGCCGCCTCGAAATTCGTCAGCGCCGCCGCACGCGCGGCATCGCTCTGCACCCGGATCAGCCGCCATGGCTGCGACAGCCCCACCGAAGGGGCCAGCAGAAACGCGTCGAGGCAATGCCGCAGCATTGCCTCGTCCACCGGGTCGGTGCGAAAGCGCCGCACGTCGCGGCGCCAGCGCATCAGCGCGGTCAGTTGGTCCTGGAATGCCGTGTCGAAGTCCTGCACCCCGGCCCCCTGACTTATTCCTCGGCTGCTGCCTCGGCGGGGGCTTCCGCAGGGGCTTCGGCTTCGGCCGATTTGGCGGCCTTCTGCTCGGCGCGATCCTTGGCTTTCTTGCCCGGCTCACCCTTCTTGGGGTTGTTGCGCTCGGTCTTGGGCGTCACGCCTGCGGCTTCCAGCATGCGGGCCACACGGTCGGTGGTCTGCGCGCCCTGCGACAGCCAATGCTTGACGCGGTCGATATCCATTTTCACGCGCTCTTCGCTGTCTTTCGGCAGCAGCGGGTTGTAGGTGCCCAGCTTCTCGATGAAGCGGCCATCGCGCGGCATGCGGCTGTCGGCCGCCACGATGCGATAGAAGGGGCGTTTCTTGCTGCCGCCACGGGCCAGACGGATTTTCATTGCCATGTCAGTTTCTCCTTTGGATGGCTTGGTATGACGGGCACCCCCGCCAGATGGTTTGTTATTGTTGGTGTTTCTTGTGGTGTTGGATGACTTCCTGAATGATGAACTGCAGGAAAGCCCGTGCGAATTCCGGGTCCAGATCGGCGTCTGTCGCCAGCTGTTCCAGCCGGGCAATCTGGCGCGCCTCGCGATCGGGATCGGAAGGGGGAAGGTCGTGCTGCGCCTTCAGACGCCCCACGGCCTGCGTATGCTTGAACCGCTCGCCCAGCGTATAGACGAGGATCGCGTCCAGCCGGTCGATGCTGGCGCGGTGTTCGCTCAGGATCTCGGCGGCGCGCGCCACGACATCCGTGGTGTTTGTGGATTGCGTCATGCGTAGGCCTCCACCGATCCGTCGCTGTCCAGCGAGGCGGGGCCGGGATGCCGATAAAGCATCTCGGTCCCCATGTAGACGTTCTGATAGGTCCGCTCCAGCCAGGCGCCCATCCGTTCGGCCAGCGCGACCGAACGCGTATTGCCCGGCACGATGTTCGAGGTCAGGGTCATGAAGCCCAGATCCGTATAGGCCCATTCCCGCGCCCGTGCCGCCGCCTCATGGGCGATCCCGCGCCCTTCGAAACCGTCGAACAGTGCCCAGCCCAGTTCCGGTTCCGGCCAGCCATCGGGATTCCAGACGCCGGTGATGCCGGCGGCCTGACCTGTATCGCGATCCTCGATCGTGAAATAGCCATAGCCGTGGATATGCCAGTGCCCGACGTTCAGCCCGAACCAGCGCCACGCGTCATGGCGGTTGTCATAGGACCCGAAGCCCCAGGACCGGTCACGATCCAGCAGGAAGTCGATCATCGGCTCC
>Ga0209345_10003393_pt1 | contig 16475 bp, 14 predicted proteins | sample Cruoilmetagenom7_FD_187294 | JGI IMG/M metagenome (GOLD analysis project Ga0209345, IMG submission 187294) | Oil polluted marine microbial communities from Coal Oil Point, Santa Barbara, California, USA - Sample 7 (SPAdes) (version 2) | ecosystem: Environmental > Aquatic > Marine > Oil seeps ...
ATGAACTTTCAAAGTGTCACCCGGCTTTCACTCGCAGGGGCGTTCCTGCTCGCAGCGGGAGCAATCTATGCGCAGTCATCGGGCGCATCGGGGCGTTCGGAAGCTTTCGACAATGGCTCTATTTCCACCGAACATAATGCCAGTATCTTGCTGCGTCAGGCCCGAGCGATATTCGGACGTCTGCCTTCTTCCATGCCGGGCAGCGACACCGACACTCCGGCAATGATATCTCTCGGGAAAACGCTGTTTTTCGAGAAGGGGATGTCGATCAACAAGCAGCAGGCATGTAACGATTGTCATGGTCTTGGCAGCGCTCAGGCAGGGGTCGACAATAATCCGACTTCACCCGGTGCGCTCAATAAATTCGGGGATCGAAATGCTCCCACTGTGCTCAACGCCGGATTTCATATCGCGCAATTTGTAGACGGCCGCGCGGAAAGTCTGGAGGAGCAAGCGAAGGGGCCGCCTCTCAATCCCATTGAAATGGGTATGGAAACCGCGCAGGATGTTGAGCGCAGGGTCAAGCAACTCACCACGCATGATTATACAGAGCTTTTTGCCCAGGCATTTCCCGATCAGTCCAGTCCGGTTTCCTTCGACAATATCGTGGATGCGCTGGCTGCCTTTGAACGGACCCTGATTTCCCGTTCGCGCTTCGATGAATTTATGGAGGGAAATGAGCAGACGCTGAGCGATCAGGAAAAGGCGGGCCTTTCCCATTTCATAAATGTCGGCTGCGTCCAGTGCCACAACGGGCCTCTTCTGGGCGGCATGATGTATCAGAAGGTCGGCAAGTTCAAAGCCTATGCAAACCGGACAGACCTCGGCCGCCATGATGTCACGGGGCGCGAGGAAGACAAGTTTGTCTTCAAGGTTCCACAGCTTCGCAACGCCGCCTTGAGCGCACCCTATTTCCACGATGGCAAGGTCAGGACTTTGGCCGAAGCAATCGATCTCATGGCCGTGATGCAACTTGATGAACAACTGACCGATGAACAGATACGCTCGATCATGCATTTTCTGACGGCGTTGAGCGACCAGAATTTGACGTCGGTGAGTCCTTCAAAAATCAAGGCATCGTCAACAGGATGGAAGCCGCGCCGTCCGGAAGATATTCCCCAGGGAAAGGCCGGCGATCAGATCCGGATGGGCCTGTCTCTGGTCAGTAACAGCTATAGCCTGATTGGGCATGGAGCCGACGAACCCGAAATGCAGTTTTCGGGTAACAAGCTGGCATGTACCAATTGTCACCAGAATGAGGGAACCAAGCAATTTGGCCTTTCCTGGGTGGGTGTCGCGTCGCGCTATCCCCAATTCCGGGGCAGGTCAGGAAAAGTGGGGACACTTCAGGACCGCGTCAACGGCTGCATGGAGCGTAGCATGAATGGCAAAACGCTCCCCGATGACGGTCTGCAAATGCAGGCGATCATTGCCTATATGAACTGGTTAAGCGAAGATGTTCCGGCCGATATCATCGGAGCCAGCGGCTCTCCTCCATTTTCCCCACCCGATCGCAAAGCAGATATAATGGGTGGAAAATCCCTGTATCAGACCTATTGTTCATCTTGCCACGGCAGTGATGGTGAAGGCTATCGCTCGATCGCAGCGGGCAACAATGGTGTGTTTGTTGCGCCACCGCTCTGGGGAGAGAATAGCTATAACAATGGCGCGGGCATGAATCGTCTATTGACCATTGCCGCGTTCCTCAAGGGAAACATGCCGTTGGGTACACCCTATCAGCATCCGGTTCTAACCGATGCGCAGGCCTATGATATTGGTGCCTATGTAAACTCGCATCCACGACCTGTTCTGGCCGGGCTGGAAAAAGATTATCCCGACTTGAACAAGAAGCCTGTCGATGCACCTTATGGCCCTTATGCTGACGGGTTCAGTCAGGAACAGCATCAATATGGTCCCTTCGCTCCGATAATAAGAGCCCGCGCCGACAAGGCGGATTAGCGTCTCCCGGTTTCCGCGAAGGCACTAGTAATAAATGTCGTAAATCACTTGCAGGATCACACCGGTGCTAATTTCGACCAGCAAGGCGTCCTTGTCATACCGTACCCAGACATGACCATGCGGAGGGACGGGCAGGCCGTAACGCCAGAAATCATTGATCCAATATTGCCGCGCCCAGAACAGGGAGGGGAGAATATCTCCAAAAATCCAGCGATGGGAATACCAGCCTTTGGGCCTGACATAGGGCTTCGCCCGATACCGTTTTACAGCTCGATAATTGTGCCGATAGGTCTTTGGCACAATTTTGCGGCGGAGCTGGTCAAGATTCCGCGGGCGGGTGCCCGGACGATATCGGGACGGGCCGGAATATGATTTGGTCGGAGGAGCGACGCGGTGGCGCTCGGTATGCTGGGGACCACTGTCGTCACGCGGTTTTCCATGCTTCTGCGCCGAGGCCTGTGTCGACAACAAGGCCAGGGTAATAATCGTTGCCAGCGAGGTGGAAAGGAGTTTCATCGCATCTTCCTTTTTGAATTTTGCATGGACTAATCCCGATGGCCCGACCCGCCACCAGTGATAGGGCTTGTCATAACATTCTGCTGTCGTTTCGCCGAAACTGACCCGCAGGGAGGGGGAGAGAGTCGGTTCCGGCGATACGCTAGGAGAATCTCCAAAACCGCGTGTAAAATAAACTCGTAATAATACTTAGGATATCCCGTCCGAATTGGTGATCGGGGATAGTCCGCTCATCTTATCGGAGCTCCATGTAAAACTGCGTATTTGCAAATAACCCCCAATTTACCAATGAACGTCTATTTGGTGAGAGAATTACGAACTAGTATATGGCCGCAACGCTGGACTTGTCGTTCGACGAAGCCATTGAACACACCGACGATCCGCTCAAGACCGACGGTTTCGGAGTGCTTGCCCGCGTCGATGTGCAGCAAATATTGAAGACAAAAATCAATGCGGACTTCCGGCCTTATACCATTTTGGGTCCCTGTAATCCCGAGTTGGCCCATCAGGCATTGCTGCTTGAGGACAAGGTTGGAACCATGCTGCCCTGCAATGTCATCGTCCAGCAGCTGGATGACCGAAAAGTGGAAGTCGCCGCCATCAATCCTGTTGCGTCAATGCAGGCGATCGACAATCCCGCGCTGAAACGGGCCGCATCCGCCGTTCTGGACAAGCTGTCCCGCGTAATGGCGGCTTTGACCAAAACAAGCGGGCAACCCTGAACACGGTGAGGCCGGGAACTGCAATCGGTTCTTTACCGCGTCGATATTTTCGCTGTCCAGGCATCATCGCGGTCGTTGCCGATCACGCGATATTGCGTGATCCGGTTGCTGATTTTGGCAAGCAAGGTAGCGATGCGGCTTTGCTCGGCACTATAGGAGGTACGCTGCGCATCAAGAACGGAAAAATAATCGTCAATGCCTTTGCTGTAACGGGCATTGGCCAATATCAAGCTTTCGCCGGCTGAACGAACAAGATCATTTTGCGCCTGCATCTGCTCGTCGATAGTTGCCGCTCTGGCGAGTGCATCGGCAACTTCACGAAACGCGGTCTGTATGGCCTTCTCATATTGAGCCTGATAGAGGGCGCGTTCGGCTTTACTATATTCGAGATTTGCCGGCTTATTACCACCAAATATATCGATGCTTGCACTACCGCTTGCCGGAACTCCAAAGGCACCACCGGTGAACAGCGAAGCCAGAGCATTGCTCGCAAATCCGAGACTGGAGGTCAGATTGATGGTCGGGAACAGGGCCGCGCGCGCGGCGTCGACATTGGCATTGGCGCCCATCAGTTCATGTTCCGCCTGCATCACATCCGGGCGGGCCAGCAATATGGTCGAAGAAAGCCCTATCGGCACCGTTGAAATATGATGCTCCACCGTTTCGAGAGCCGGCGGATTCCATCGCTCCTCAAATGGTACGCCCACAAGCAGGGCCAGCGCATTTTTGTCTTGTGCTACCTGCGTTATACTTGCGGCGATATCGGAACGGGCAGACGCGAGATTTGTTTCGGCTTGCCGCACGTCAACCTTGCTCGCCAGCCCGGCATTATTGAGCGCAAGCGTCAGTTGCAGCGAGCGTTCCTGGGAGGCCTCCGTTCGCTGCGCCAGTGCGAGCAATTCCTGATCGGCCGCCAGCGTCACGTAGCTGGTCGCTATTTCCGCGATCAGGCTGATCCGCGTGGATTCGGCAGCGGCACGGGTGGACAAGTAGCTTTCCCGTTCTGCCTGTGTGAGCGACCGAACCCGTCCGAACAGATCTATTTCGAATGCGCTGAGCCCGATATTGGCGGCATAACTGTTCGTGCCGCTGCTGGAGCCGGTTACATCGGTGCTGCCTGTCGAAACGCCCGCGCTGATCGTCGGCAAACGCTCGCTGCGCTGTGCCCGGTACAGCGCGCGCGCCATGCCGATATTGGCGACCGCAGACGCAAGGTCACGGTTGTTTGTCAGGGCCGTTTGAACAAGTTCAGTCAGATTCTCGTCCTGAATCAGTTGCTGCCAAGAAAGACCCGTCTGTGCCGCGGACGGCAGCGGGGCGTAGATACCCTCGTCAGGCAGTGAGGCCGGAATAGGGGCCGCAGGTCTCTCATAATTTGCATAATCGCGCGAAATCGCACAGCCGCTAAGCAATGCCACGAGAAGCGGAGTGGTAATAAACGTCCGTCTCATTCGCTTTCTCCTTTTTCGAGTTCGGCTTCGTCGATTTTGCCGTGGCCAAAAAGGGCAGCGATGATGACGAAGAACATCGGCACATAGAATATTGCCAGGAATGTCGCGGTCAATGTGCCGCCTACCACCGCCGTGCCAATGGCAATCCGGCTTTGTGCGCCCGCGCCACTGGCCACCGCAAGCGGCAGGACGCCGACGATAAAGGCAAGCGAGGTCATGAGGATCGGCCGCAACCGGGTGCGTGCCGCATCTAATGCCGAGGCCACGAGACCTTTGCCCTGGTGCACCGACAACTCGGCAAATTCAACGATCAGAATGGCATTTTTCGCGGACAGCCCGATCGTGGTAAGCAGGCCGACCTGAAAATAGATATTATTGTCCAGCCCGCGCAATGTCACAGCCAGAACAGATCCGATCAGACCCAGTGGCACCACCATCAAAACGGCAAAGGGGATTGCCCAGCTTTCATAGAGCGCCGCGAGGCAGAGAAAGACGACCAGCATAGACAGGGCGTAGAGCAGAGGAGCCTGTCCACTGGACTGTTGCTCCTCGTAGGAAAGGCCGCTCCAGGCGAAACCAAGGCCCGGCTCGAGTTCCTGCTGGATTTCTGCCAACCTTTCCATCGCGTCACCACTGCTCGATCCATCGGCGGCTCTACCCTGTATTTCATAGGAAGAAATGCCGTTGAAACGCGACAGGATTGAGGGACCTTCGGTCCATCTGGTGGTTGAGAATGACGAGAAAGGTGTCATGCTGCCGTCTGATGACCGGACGTGCCAGCGGGAAATATCTTCCGGCAATCCGCGAAATTGTGCGTCGCTCTGCATATAGACTTTTTTGACCCGGCCACGGTCAATGAAATCATTAACATATTTGCCGCCCCAGGCATTGCTGAGGGTTGTCGTCACGTCCGTTTCGGACAGGCCAAGGGCGGCAACCTTCTTGTCATCTATATCGACTTTCAACTGGGGAGAATCAGGCAGCACGCCGGCACGGACTTCGGTAAGCACGGGATCTGCGTTTGCCGCCGCGATCACGCGGTCGCGTGCAGCCTCGAATTCGTCATTGCTCATTCCGCTATTGTTGAGCAACTGGAATTGAAAGCCGCTGCTATCGCCGAGACCTTGAATAGGCGAGGGCGTCATGGCAATGATTTGTGCATCGATAATCGAGGACAGGTTTTTCGTTGCTCGCTGGGTGATTGCGGTTGCACTCTGGCTGGCATCGGTCCGCTCGGACCAGTCTTTGAGGCTCGCAAACGCTCTCCCCGCATTCTGACCGGATCCATTGGGAGAGGTGCCCACAATCACGAAAAATGCATTCAGATTGTCTTTCTCCTCATTGACAAAATAATCGATAATATCCTCGCGCACCACTTCGGTACGATTTGCGGTTGCACCGGCCGGAAGCTGAAAAGAGAGCATCGCCTGCCCCTGGTCCTCGGTCGGCAGGAAGCTGGTCGGGAGCCGCAGGAATAACAGGGATAAGGTGCCGACGATAACAATATACACGATCAGATGGAGTTTGCGTTTGCCAATGACCGATGAGGCTGCGGAAACATAGCGTTTCAACATCGCGTCAAACGTATCGTTGAAACGGGCAAAACCGCGTTGCAACGACCCGCGAATATCGAGTTTTTGATCATCCGGTTTGGCGTCTTGTGAAGGTGCTGTTTCGCGTTTCAAGAGAGTCGCGCACATTGCCGGAGATAGAATAAGGGCCATGACAACTGACAGCAGCATGGCGGAAACGATGGTTATCGAAAACTGCCGATAGATAACGCCGGTGGACCCTCCAAAAAATGCCATTGGCAGCAATACGGCGGAGACGACCACGGCGATTCCGATCAGGGCGCTGCCGATTTCCTCCATCGATTTGATCGTCGCAGCCTTGGGATCGAGATTTTCTTCCCGCATCACACGCTCGACATTTTCGACGACGACGATCGCATCATCAACCAACAGGCCGATTGCCAAGACCATGCCGAACATGGTGAGCGTGTTGATCGAGTAGCCAAATAGTGCAAGACATCCGAATGTACCGAGAAGCACTACGGGGACAGCCACCGCCGGTATCAATGTCGCTCGCCAGTTTTGCAAGAAAATATACATCACCACAATCACCAGCAGGATTGCCACGATCAGGGTTTCCGCGACTTCTTCGACCGAAACTTTGATAAATTCCGTGCTGTCGCGCGGATAGGCTATCTTGTAGCCATCGGGAAGGTCGTCAGCGAGTTCAGCTATCTTGGCCTTGACCGCGACCCCGGTTTCCAGGGCGTCGGCGCCAGCGGCAAGATTGATGGCGATACCAGCCCCGGGATGACCATTCAATCGTGCCGATACGCCATAGTTCTCCTGTCCCATTTCCACCCGGGCGACATCTTTCAGCAATATGACCGAGCCGTCGGTGGCCGACTTCACGATGATATTTTCAAATTGTTCCGGTGTTTCCAGCTTGCTTTTCGCGGTCACGGTTGCTGTCAGCCGCTGGCTTTCAAGGGCCGGCAAGGCACCAATTTCCCCTGCCGATACTTCGACATTCTGGCTGCTGATGGCGGCATCTATGTCCGAAGGCATCAAATTGAAACTGGCGAGCTTGTTCGGATCGAGCCAGACCCGCATCGCGAATTCGGAACCGAAGACGCTTGAAGAGCCTACACCCTGTACACGTGCCAATGTGTCCTGATAATTGCGGACCAGAAAGTCTGAAATCTCAGTGGGAGTGGATTGGTCCGTCTCGTCGTAAAGCGCAACGACCATCAAAAAATCGCTATTGGACTTTGTGACCGTCAAGCCCTGGGTCTGCACCGCCTCGGGCATGCGCGCCAGAGCTTGCTGGACCTTGTTTTGCACCTGCACCTGTGCAGTGTCGGGATCGGTACCTTTTTCAAAGGTCGCGGTGATCGAGGCACTGCCGTCCGATGTTGACGTGGACGAGAAATACATCAGCCCGTCGAGACCCGTCAGTTGCTGCTCCAATATCTGGGTAACACTGTTTTCGACGGTTTCGGCAGAAGCGCCTGTATAGGAGGTGCTGATACGGACACTGGGGGGCGCGACGTCGGGATATTGCGCAATGGCAAGATTGTTGATGGCAAAAATACCCGCCAACATGATGCCAATGGCAATAACCCACGCAAAAATCGGGCGCTCGATAAAAAATTTGCTGATCATTTTTTGTCAGCTTTTGTATCGGCTTTGGAGCCGTTCTCGATAACGGTCGGCGCACCGCTGCCTTCGGGCAATTTCAACTTGACCGGCTTTAGCGGCACCCCGTCCTTTATCTTGTCGAGACCTTCAACGATCAGCTTGTCGCCTGCTTGCAGGCCAGTGGTGACCAGCCATTTATTGCCAATGGCGCGATCAACGACGAGGGTGCGTTTGGCCGCCTTGTTATCCTTGTCAATGACAAAGGCCGTGCTTTTGCCGGTCGCGCTGCGCTTCACGCCCTGTTGCGGCGCGAGGATTGCACCCTGCACCTCTGCTTCGGGCAGAATGGCGGTCACATACATGCCCGGAAGCAATAATGTCTGGGGGTTGGCCACCGTCGCGCGCAGCGTAACTGTGCCGGTTGTTTCATCGACGACCGGTTCACCGAACTGCAACTGACCTTTTATCGGATAGTGACTGGCATCTTCCAGAACAATCGCGACATCTGCGGTGGCAGGAAAAACATCGCCATTGGCCAGCGCCTTTCTCAATTGCAATATCTGGGCAGCCGATTGCTGAATATTCACGTAGATGGGATCCAGTTGGCGAATGGTGGCAAGTGGATCGGTCTGGCTGGCGGTGACCAGAGCCCCCTTGGTATAGGCCGAAGCACCGATACGCCCGCTAATCGACGCTTTGATGCTGGTATAGCGAAGATTGATAGCATTGGATTGGAGATTGGCTTGTGCCAGTTCGACGGCGGCCCGGGCTTGTCGTGCTTCAGCCAGAACATCATCCCGATCCTGTTTGCTGACCGCCTCGATGTCACCCAGGCTTTCATACCGCCTGGCCTTCGCTTCGGCCGCAGCCAACGCTATACGTGCATTTTTCAGCGCAGCACTCGTTTGGTTGTAGCTCGCACGGTAGGTGGCGGAGTCAATCTGGTACAAGGGCTGGCCGGCGCGGACAACGCTGCCTTCTTTGAAAAGCATTTTCTGGATAATGCCAGTTATCTGCGGTCGCACTTCTGAAGTTACCGAAGCAGCTACCCTGCCTGATAATTCTGCTTCCAATGTGACATTCTCTTGTGTGATATCGACGTAACCGACGGCTATTTCGCCATTGGCCTTGTTGTCGGTTGCGTTATCGCAACCACATAGCAGCAATAGCGGCACGAGCAGGCCAGTATAATATTTACGTAACATGGAAAGGGGGACTCCGATGAGCTGGTAAAGGTATATTTTCGGGTGAAGCAAAGCGCCAGGAAAGGCGCTAGATCTAATTGTCAGTTGTCCGTTGTGTGGATTGCAAGCGGTCGGTGAGGGGCGCTTGCAGAGTAGTCATTGTACGGAAAACCTCTTTGTTTGATAAACCTCAATATGATCAATTCCTGTTTGGTTGCCGCGCGATTGCGACGGTTACAAAAATTTATGGGTCATGGGCCTTGTCGGAAGTCGTCACCAATTTTGGCATCGTTTCCGCCACCGGTTCGGGATAATATCCTTACCTGACCCAATAGAACGCAAGGGCCCTATAGGATGCAGGCGCTTGTCAGGACAGGTTCATTTTGTATCAAATTGTCGTGGAATCTTCGGTACGTAATTCACCGGAAAACACCTTTGGCCGACGCGGGGCAAGCAATGACCCCATGATCAGTACAGGAACGAACAGGGCTGATATTTTCTACTGGACCGGATATATAGGACGGCGAAAGTTCACCATCGATTATAGACTTTTTCAGCAAAGCCCAAAAAATCTTTCACGACAATTTTTTCGCCGCTATCCAGCAAAACCGTTCCAGAGAACTTTCCAAAAACCTGATGCTGCGTCGATTTTACAACGATAATATTGGCATTGGAATGCCGATCAAGAATTGGCACAAAATCCATTGTAAATCGGCCATCATTGCTGGAAAATTGCCACGGCTTCAGAAAATCATCCTCCGGGATGTGGAATTCCACCCTATCCACCACTTCAGGCGGTGTCCGGTTGGGCGGGTTTTTAGGAATGGTTTTGGCATTGACCAGACCATCTTCGCCATCGCGCTCATAGGCGCGCTTCCATCTGTAGAAGCTGGCCCGGCCAATGCCAAAATAGCGGCACGTCTTGGCGACATGCCCTATCTTCTCTGCGTGCTGCAATACCCGCAATTTACGCTGTACTTCGCGCTCGTCATCCTTCGTCATCAATACATCTCCTTCCTGCGTCAGGAATTTACAGAAGATGTCTCGCGAGTCCCTACATATCTACAATAGCAAAATTGCACTATTTTCGGTGATCAGCTGTCCGTTGACCAAAAGCACGGGGATCTTGCCACGCGGATTGACCGCCATAAATTCGGGCGATCTTTGATCCCCTTTCGAAAGGTCCAGCGCCTGATCCTCATATTCAACGCCAATTTCTTCCAGCGCATTCAGCGTGACCCGCGAACAAGCGCCCGGCATATGATAGAGTTTCAAGGCATTCCCCCGTTGACTGATATTCAGTGAAGCCTGAGCGCGACAGAAAATACTGGTTCTAACGCGCTCACAACCATGCCAGAGGAGTAACATGACCAACGTCATATGGAGAATCGATAATCGCGATGATATGTATCGTTCTTTTGGATGATTCAACTATACGCTAGCGTCATATACACATCCACGCTCGACACTCGTAAGGTAATATCTATTATGAATAGCGTTAAAACCCGAAATCTTCTCGTTCTCGTCCATCTCTATCTGGCCGCATTTCTCGCGCCATCATTTCTTCTGGTTGGAGCCACCGGCGCGCTCTATTTATTGGATGCCGACAAGCCGCTTCAGGAAACACCGATAGAATTGCCCAAAGACGTCGTCATCAATCCCGACAGCCCGACTTTAAAAGCGGATGTGGAAAAGCTCCTAAGCGAAAGCGGCGTTTCACTGGATTTTGAATATATCCGAAATCGCGGGGACTCGTTCACGACGCGCCCGACATCGCGTACTCATGCGCAATTCGATAAAACGGAGAATGGCTGGACGGCAACGTTAAACGAGCCCGGGTTGCTTTACTCGCTCACCGAAATGCATAAAGGCCACGGACCAGTGGCCTTTCGATATTTTCAGATATTGGCTGGGATATCTCTGTTCCTCGTGGTCATCGGGGGCCTGATCGTCGGTCTGTTGTCAAAAGCCTATCGCAAAAAAACAATTGCAGCCTCACTCATTGGTACAGGAATTTTTATAGTTGTCGGCTTTGTCGCATAGGGGCTGTTTCTTCAACTGCCGGTGAAAATCGGACGGGAACATGACTGGACCAAAAATTCCACGTGATAATGTCCCCAGCGCGACAGCTACAGTCAGTACCGACCTTGTGCTGACAGCGTGAGGAGAGGGGGAGAGCAAAGCAAATGCAGCCCCAATGCCCGTGCAGCTTGAAGAGCATTCTATCCTGTGGTGAACCGGGTAGAGAAGGATGCCGACCTGACCAAATTGAACGGAAGCGACAAGATCGAATTCTGGCGAAATTCCTAAACCGATAATCCCTGATTATTGCGCAACGCGAAGATGACAGCGAGCAATTTCGCTTTGAAGCGGATTTGGCGAAGGTCCAGCTTCGTGCTCATGCACCTTCCGCGCGCCACGCTATGAATTCATCTGATACGCCTTATGACGCAAAACGCTTTCAACGGAATCTGGGTTTGGGGTAGTATTTCACAAAAGCAATAATCATCGCGCGCTCGCAGATGGAAATTGACAATATTGGAGAGTGATTTGGCTTACCCTTTTTCTTCTGATCAAACGATGGTCCGTAACCGCTGGTATATCGCCGCGTTCGGTGATGAAATCACCCGCGAGCCTATGGAACGGACGATTCTGGGCAAGCCCGTTGTTTTCTATCGCACGGAAGCGGGCGCACCGGTTGCCATGTACGGCATTTGTCCGCATCGTTATTTTCCCCTCGCGCAAGGCAGGCTGGAAGGCGACGCCATTGTCTGCGGCTATCATGGTTTCAAATTCGATTTCGGCGGAAAATGTGTTGAAATCCCGTCGCAAGGCACGGGTGCCGGATTCTGTCAACCGTCCTACCGGATCGAGGAACGTGGGTCTTTATGCTGGATATGGATGGGTGATCCGGAAGTCTGCGATACCGCGTTGATCCCCCGTATGAGGATTTCGGGCTCGAACAGCCGGGCTGGTATGACAGCTCCTATAATTATTGCCACATCAAGGGCCGAACACAGTTGCTCATCGATAATCTGATGGATATGACCCATTTGCCTTATGTCCATCACCATATTCCCGGTGCCGAAGGCATGAAAAACCCAACCCTGACCCAGGAAGAGCGGAATGGTTTTTTCAACGTGGTTCGCGAGATGCCGCTTCGCTGGAACCCCTTCCACGAGCTCATTTACGGCAAAGATGCCAAGTTCGAGGGAGAGACCCGGGTCGAGAATGCAACAGCCGTATATGGGCCGGAGTTAATTCGAACGGGCCTTGGCACCATCCAGTCGATTGACGGCGACACGAATATCCCGCCGGAGCTGGGAACCATTCACATATTGCACGGGATAACGCCAGAATCCGAAAATTCGGTACATTATTTCGGATTTTCTACGCGCAATTTCCGGATCGGTGACAAAGGTCTGGACGAATTCCAGTTGAACTCGGATGTGAAAATTCGCGGGCAAGACAAGATCGCGATCGAGGCAGTCGAAGAACGTTTAGACCAGTCAGCAGATCTACAACAAGAGCTTCTGGTCAAGTCTGACATGGGGGCGGTCAAGGTCAGAAAGATGATCGAGGCTATGCTTGATGCCGAAGCCAGTCAAAGCGCATGAAGGAAGAAATTTCGACTTGCGGACATGAATTGAAAGCCGTTCCGGTTGAAAAGCGCGGAAAGCATCTGGTCGTGGATATCCACGCCCATCTGAATGTGCCGTCGGCCGACGCGATGATCCGTGCTGAAATTCCCAATCCACCCAATCCGATGGCTTTCATGTCACCTGCATCAATGAAGGTGAATGGGGCAATGTTCGGGGAAATCGGCAAAAAACTGAACGGTGTCGATGACCGCATTGCCGACATGGACCGTCTGGGTGTGGATATGCAGGCGATCAGCCCGTCACCAGGGCAATATTATTATTATGCGCCGTCAGAGCTTGGACGGGATGCTGCGCGTGCAATCAACGATGGTATTGCCGACGCTGTTGGACGGCATCCTGATCGATTGACGGGGCTTGGCACGGTACCGCTTCAGAATACCGAAATGGCGGTTGCCGAACTCCGACGTTGCGTGAACGAACTCGGTCTGCGCGGCGTAGAGATCCGGACTATCGTCAATGGTGACGAACTGGCCAATGATCGCTTGCGACCATTTTTCGCCGCTGCGGAAGAACTGGGAATATTGCTTTTCATGCATCCGTTGGGCTTCTCCCACGGCGAACGACTGGCGGAACATTATCTCGATAATATCATCGGCAATCCGATCGAATCTTCGATAGCCTTGAGCCACCTCATTTTTGGTGGTGTGCTGGACGCTTACCCGGGATTGAAGCTTTGCGTGGCGCATGGCGGCGGATATTTGCCAGGCTATTGGGGCCGAATGGACCATGCCTATCGCGCCCGAGAAGATTGCCGCCAACATATCAGCCGTGAGCCCTCGAGTTATCTCAGGCAGGTCTGGCTGGACACTTTGGTATTTGACCAGGACCAGCTGGATTTCCTTGTCAAAACACATGGCGCCGACAAATTATGCTTGGGCTCGGACTATCCTTTCGACATGGCAGAACCGGATCCAGTGGGTTTTCACCGGAAGCTGGAAGATGTTGAAGGCCCGGATATTGGGTCTCAATGCTGCTTGGCCTCAAGCCTCGCTAGGCTCCAATTTTCAACCAAGTTCTCGGTCAGACGGAAGCAAAAGCCCCAATGCGGTCTCTAAGGAATCCATTCGCTAGCTTTCCAGATTTTTTGCTAATTCCTTCAATCGCCGGACAACCCAGCGGACCGCTTCGTCATTCGTGTTTTTAGCAGACCATTGGGCCACTTCGCGAACAGTCGGGAATTTGAACGGTAGCTCGTATATTTTGATGGGAAGCGTGCCGCTGATTTGATTGGCAAGATGTCGATGGATTGTAGCAATCCGGTCGGTTTTGATTACAAATCGGGGCACGGATGCGAAACTGGGCGCGAAGGTTTCTACATTTCTATTTATTCCGATGCGGCGCAAAGCGGTTTCGTCGAAACCCCGTGCGTTGTGATTCAGCCGTACCGAAACATGCCCCAATTGTCCGTATAACTCGCTTGTCAATTCATCCTTGATATGCGGATTTTCTTTCCAGCTAATGGCGACAAAGTCTTCATCATACAGAAACTCGCTGGGTAGATCGGCATCGATCAGATAATCGAGTGCAATGATTATGTCGGTTTGGCCGCGCTGCAGCATGGCAACAGGATCTTCGGTGAGCGGAAGCACGGTAAAGCGCATGTTGGGAGCTTCCTTAGAGAAAAGTCCAACAGCTTCCGTCAATAAAACATGTGCGACCACGTCAATCGATGCAATGGATATCGCCCGGTTGGATACCGCAGGGGCGAACTCTTCCGGTGTCAATATGGTTTCACGGATGAGCGACAGCGCATCCTTTACCGGTTTTATCAATGCTTCACCGCGAGGGGTGCATGCCATTGCCCTGCCGGAGGGCACCAGCAGATCATCTTCAAAAAGTTCGCGCAATCTGCTCAAAGCGGCGCTGGCTCCAGACTGGCTCAGGTGGAGCCTTTCCGCAGTATGCGACACACTTTGCTCTTCAAGCAAGGCGTCGAGCACGACCAGTAGATTGAGATCAAGTTTTTCAAACCGCATAGTGCCGCAGGGCTAACAGCTAATCCCAATTGCAGCAATCACAATGCTTCTGATGCCGCCATATCATGAACCAACAGGAGTTGGCGTCCTACCAATCGGTTATGAAATGACCAAAGGTCGGTGTTCTTCCTCCGGTTTCTTCGGCAACGACATTGTTGGTCTGCTTGCCAAGATAAGTGATTTCACTTTCGACCACATCCCCTGGACGCATCCATCTGTTGCCATGGGCAGCGCCGTTGCCGGGAGGCGAACCCGTGATCAAAAGATCGCCGGACGTAAGCCGGACCCGTTCAGATGCATAAGACAGAATCTTTTCAGGCGGAAAGATCATGTCGGTGATCGGCCAATCCTGCATTGTCTTACCGCTCAGCTTGAGCGTGATCTGAACCTTGCTGCGATCAACAAATTCCTTCGGCACAGCAAATGGTCCCAGTGGCTTGAAATTGGGCTGATGCTTGCTGATCCAGTCAAACATAAAGCGCACGTCTGCCCGCCGAAATTCGTCGACTGTACCAATGTCGTTGCACATGACATAGGCAGCGATAAGATCGTCAGCTTCTTCCGGTTTGACATAGCGACCGGTGTTCTTCGTGATTACGCCAAACTCAAGCTCCCAATCCGGATGTTCGCCGATCAGTGGCAATGGAATGTCATCATTCGCCCCGCACAGGGAGGAGTGCAGGCTGGTCCATAAGAACGGCATTCCTTCCTTCGCTCGCCGATCAACTTCGGCAAGATTGCGTGCGTAAAAGGATTCATCGCTTTCACCAGGCTCTCGCTTGTCCTGATTGAACTTGTTGTGCGTCATCATCTCGGCGACATGCGCGCGATAATTTGATCCTGCGCACAGCATATTGGGGTGGGCGACAACGGGAAGCGGCTTTAATTCATCGAACCGCAGTTCCGGCTTGCCCTTTTTGGTGGCCAGATCATTCATTCCGTCCACCGCGCGATCCCAATCGGCAAAAATGGCATGGGTGTCGGCGTAGCTGTCCGACAGATCGAAGACGGTGCCGACCGGAAGGACCATGCCGGGAAACTGCTTTCCATCTGCAGTTTTGTAAGTACCGACACCAAAGCTTCCCTCGGCAAGACCTGTGGCAGCGTTAAAATTTGTCATTGAATCTTCCTTTGTAACTAAGAGGTGTAGCGAAGTGCCACATCACCGAGTGGACATCCGCGAAAGGACGCCATCTCGGTCAATAAACTGGTGTTTGAGTGCTGCCGCGATATGTACGACGAGCAGAATGATCATCAACCATCCGCCATACTCGTGAACATCATGCGCCGCGCCGGCCGACGCCATATTGACCGATACTGGCAGGAACGGAACCTCAAATATGCCCGCTTCGATCGGGTGTCGTTTGGGAAAAGCAGATGTCATCCACCAACCCGAAAGCGTTATTGCCAGAAGCAATAGGTAGAACAGCATGTGTGAGTTTTGGCCGCGTAACGAAGCGCTCGGCTGATCGTTTCCGGCAGAGCAGGGGGCCTATTTGCCAGACGCCAGATGACGCGCAAAATTGTTAGCGCCAATATTGTGATGCCGATCAACTTGTGAGTGTTGGTCGCTGTGTCGTGAAGTGCCGTCTCTCCTGAACCGCCGAACTTGATCAACGGTATCGTGACGAAAATCAATGCCGCAATAAGCCAATGAAGCCAGATTGCGACGCGCGTGTATCGCATGGATGCTGATGCAGCAACCAGAGGATCTTTCGTTCTAGTCAGCAAAATATGCCTCGGGCGGTTCGGAACTCCAGGCGTCCATTTCATGGGTAGAAATGTCATGATGCCCGCTTTCATGCTTGTCGTTCAGCAGATCGGTGTCGGTGAAGGTCTCAAACCGGTACCGG
>Ga0209345_10003395_pt1 | contig 16471 bp, 18 predicted proteins | sample Cruoilmetagenom7_FD_187294 | JGI IMG/M metagenome (GOLD analysis project Ga0209345, IMG submission 187294) | Oil polluted marine microbial communities from Coal Oil Point, Santa Barbara, California, USA - Sample 7 (SPAdes) (version 2) | ecosystem: Environmental > Aquatic > Marine > Oil seeps ...
TTCTGAACCGTCTTCATAAGTAACGTTCATAACTACTTCATATGCTCCCTCAATAGATTCGTTCCCTGAATATTCATCAGTAATGAAAGTGACTGTATAAGAGATGTCGCCACCAATCATTCCTGAAGCTTGAAGTAATGAAACTAGTTCAGTACGATCCATAACTTGGTTTTCTGTTATATTTACAAAGAAATCATTAAGGATCCATACAGGTACTTGATTATCAACTACCCATACTCTAACATCATGATAAGCTATGTTTCCACTTGAATCAGTTGCTTTGTATTGAACAACATATGAACCTAAGTTTCCTGAGTTTCCAGTATAACCGTCAGTTACTACTTCAACAGCTATGATTCCGTCCACATTATCTGTAGAAGAAAGCTCAGCTGTAATATCGCTTAGAGTAAGTGTCGCTGTAAGACCTTTTACAATCTTACTAGCTCCATTGATTACTGGGACTATATCATCGATTACATTTACGGTTAAAACAAGAGTAGCTGTATTACCTGAATCATCAACACATGTCAATGTCATATCCGTAGAACCAGGCACTGTTAAATTTGGCAATGTTGGAACATTAATACTTGTTGTTATATCTCCGTAATTAGTATCAATGCATATAATAGAGTCTATTAAATCTTGAAGCGTTGCAGTATCGCTCATATTCACATTGTGAGTATAAGTAGAGACTGAAATATTATCGATTTTGAATGCACCAGGTGTAGTGTCTTCAACATTGATAGCTACAGATTTTAATGTTTCAGCACCTAGTGAATCAGTAGCTGATAAAACTAATGTAAATGAACCTAATACTGGATTGCCATAATCCCATGTATTTGTACTATCTACAACTACTGAAAGAGATCCGTCCTCAGTATCGCTTGCGGTGAATAAAGCAATAATTTCAGTAATATTAACATCTGTAACTTCAACATCAATACTACTTGAGCCACTGATAACTGGATCATCATTTGTCATTACAGTTACATTAATTGTAATATCAGCTGTGTTTCCACTTGGATCTGATACAGCCATGTTGACCGCATAATTACCAGGAGTAGTTTGGCTATAGCCTGCACAAGTAGTATTTACAGTCAAGAATCCAGGACTATAGTACTCATCATCGAAAGTGAATAAAGCTTGAATTTCGCTAAGAGTTAATTGTGCAGTTGCATTATCATCATCGAACCAACTAAGACTTAATGAAGATCCGTCTTGATAAGTTGTGCTGTTATAAGTAGAGGAAGGCTTTCTATCATCGATGACATTGATATCAACTTGTAAGTAAGCTGAGTTGCCAGCTGTATCATCTACCACATACATTATGTAGTAATTACCGCCAACAGTTTTTACTTCTGAAGTATAAACGTCATTATAAACTGCGATACGAGAAGTTACATCTCCTTCTTCAGGATCAGTAGCTGTAAGTTGCGCTCTGATTTCTGCTTCAGTAACTAAGTCATGATACGGTGTATCAACTTCGAAGTTTGTATAGCTGTAGACTGGTGGTACTTCATCAACTACTATCGAAGTAAGATTTACATAGCTATAAACATCGGCTGAGATAGTTGGCCAATAGTTCGCTTGCATAGACATTTCATCATCTACATAGATAGATATTTTAAAGTGAAATAGATCCTCTTCACAAGAGCTTAAGTCACCGATAGAGATAGTGTTCACCGAAACTCCAGAAGCTGTACCACTACCAATCACACTAGGATCACTAATATTGTAATAACTATAATCGATTCTAGTAATATTGACTTCGTATGTGCCCTCAAGTGTTGGTATATCAAAATCCAACTGGTATAAGCTATTTGTGTTGAACACAACCTCATCTGATGTCATGTAGAACCCGTCTTGATCGGAAGTAAATGATACATTGTCAAATAACTCATCACTTGATGTGTAAGCGTAAGTTACATTTACGCTAAATATCATTGCTAAAGCAAATAATAATGTTGTTGCTAAAAAACTTAATTTTTTCATCTCTAATTCTCCTTTTTTGTTTTAATTTTCTAAAAATATATTGATAACACTCATTGGAATTGCATAGTATTTATTGTCTAATTCCCAAGTATTAATACCAATCATGCTTCCGTATAAATCTAATAAAGCTCCTCCAGAAGAACCGTCGCTGAGAACTGCGTCATGTTCAATAACAGTCCTGGTTAGTTCTAACTCCTGGAGATATGTAACTCTTTGAATAGATCCAAAGCTTAAAGCTGAGATATTTCCGTATGGATTTCCAACAGCTACAATTAAGTTGTCAATTCGAATGATGTTAGATCCTAGATTTAGAGGTATCAACTCCTCGCGATCTAACTTCGTAAATTTGATATAAGCTAAGTCTTTTTCTTCATCAAGTTTAATTACTTCGAAGACTGTGGCCACTCCGTCAGCTGTGCTAACTGTTTGAGAGTCTATAACGTAACCATTACCGTCTAAGACATGTGCATTGGTTAAAGCGTAATAGTAAGACTCATCTTCATCTATAATTGCTCCTGAGCCAATCTCAGCCTGTGTTCCGAAGTTGGTTTGAATGTAAACATTAGCTTCAATAGCCTTTTGTTTTGTAGCCAGTAGAATCGCTTCAGTATCTTCAGTTTCAATAACAGCACTTACTTCCTGGTACTCAGTTTCAGTAATGACTGAATAGTACAAATAATTTCCTAGAATTGTAATAGCTACAAAAGCTAAACCGACAACAATCAAATTGAAAAACTGTTTACCATGAGCTTTACTTTTTTTCTTGTACGGTTTTTTCTTCATCGACGTTCTCCTTTACTATTTTGTCTAGCTTTTCTTCAGCTACCTTTTTAACTTCAGCTACAACCTTAGAAACTTTCTTCTTCAGTTCTTCAGCTTCAGCTTGCTTCTTTTTGTTCTTGTCGAGCTTCTTAAACTTATTGACTGAAACTCTGTCAATGTTCATCATGGAATCAAATACGCTATAGCCCATATATATGATGTGTTTCTTTTTTAGAATCAAGTCCGGATCCCATTTCATAATTTCGTGATATTGAATGTCACTATTCTTTGCTTTTTCTTCAGCTACACTTTCAGCGTAGTGAGTGTTATAACCAAAGTAGTAATCCTTTAGTTTGAAACATAGGCGGATAGTATAATTTTCTCTGATTGCTTTATCGTATCTAAATATTTTCTTGAGAGTCCATTCAGGAACTTCACCTGATAACTCTGATTTTGATATTTTAATATCTGCGTAAATATATCCGGAGTTTTCTAACCTGGTAATTTTCTCAATGAGCTTTGATTGTCTTCTGAGCTGTTTCTCTCTAGCTTTTTTTCTAGGAGATCTCTCCGTCCAGAACTCAACCCACTTTAGAAATTTGTTTATAAAGAATATTCTTTTCTCTCCACCATATACTTTCACTTGCTCAATCATCGAAATGAATGCATGATTCAATTCCCTAAGAGATTTTTCAGTCCTGGAGTTTTTCTGTCCAATCATAATATGTACAGTATTCTCTCCAAGTAAGTGGCGAATAAAAGCATTGAAGTTTCTATAGCCTGTTTTCATCGGCTTTTTGTTTTTAGATATTCCTGTATTTGGATACAAGGCGTCTCCTTCTGTTTGTATAATGATTACGTTACCGTCTATAGGCCATGGCCACGAACTAGATTCTTGTTGAATGTTTGTAAAATCAGTAGAGAATAGTAAGGCCGGTTCCTCTGGTGTTTCCATAGTTGGCTGATTAGTTACGACGTAATAATTCATGTAGTTTATTCTGATATACAACATACAGTACTTAATTAATAATGATAGATAATGTCTAGGCTGTATTAAGTCATTGTATTGAAACTTTATTTTTTTGAAATTAGGATCAAAAGGATTCTTCAGAAGTGAATACAATTCTTTAAGGTGATCTTCAGAGTTGAAATCTTTTGAGTAATACTTTTTAATAAAACAATTATTACTTTTCATCATATTTATATATGAACTGAAGAAGTTTGTTTTTATATTAGTCATGAACTCCTTGTGTTGTTCGTCCAGATAGTTATTAAGTTTCTTAATATCATATGGATAACAAATCAATTCTATATATTCTAGATCGTCTTCAATCTTTTCAATGAGATCATCTCTGAAGTGCTTTTTAATTGCATTCATAGTAGAGTCTTTTCCGACTCCTGTATCTCCGTCAGTTTTAAACTTTCTCGGCATTTTTGTCTTAACATACTTGATAGATAATCTTTCTCTAGTTGCGTGTATGTACCACTTGCCGAAAGCTTCATGGAATAGTTTGCAAAAGAGTACTAACATGAACACATATAAGCCTAGGAGTAGTTCCTTGTTTACAAAATAGCTGAAGTCATAGTTTATATATGCATTTATCAAGTAGTAAATACTAACAATCACAATCACAACAATTAGCCATTTTTTGAGAGTTTTCTTATTGTCATAAAGATTGGTGTATATGTCCTGGAGTTTTTCGATGAAGGCTTTCATTAAGTCCTACTTTCTCTCATTTGTTTAATTGCTTTAGTTGTTGCTTCTGGAGTAACGATCATAGCTAGAATGTTACTTAGTCTTTGCGTTCTCATTTCAGCTAATATTTTAGGATCAATAACTTCACTAGGAATTGTGACTTGTCTTGATTCTGTCTCCCACTGAAGAATGAAGTTATTGAATCGTCTTGAATTTTTTCTTTGAATCAAGCCAGTTTTTTCTAACTTGTTAAGGTGTTTCTCGATAGTACTAACAGACTTCTTTCTGTCTAGTGCTATCTTCTTATTAGGTTTAGTCAAGTACTGATGATCTATAACCTGGTTAAGTACATATATGAATGTTGTTAACTCACTATCATTAAGCAGCTTAGTCTTGTCTTGGAGTTGGTTTAGTATTTCCATAGAGTTACTCCTTTTTATTTTTTAACACGAAAAAAAGCATAGACCTCTCGCTATGCTTTATGATATGAACTTTTAACCCATACTTAATTATAATCACAATTAAGTATGAAAGTCACGTGATTTAGTTGTGAAAGATTATAACAATAAAAAATCGAGCATGCTTTCCATACTCGATAATTTGTTGTATATAGTTTCTGAAAACTTCACTAAATTCTTGAGTATCATTTAGTTTTAATCTTATTGTTAAAGTCTGTTATTATTACATTACAACTATAATATTTTAGTTTCAATGAAAAATCTTTTTCTTCCTTTATCCATTCCGCGTATTTTTCATTTTCCTTAATTAAATCTTCCGAAATATTTTCATAGAATAATTTAGTCATAAACATAGTACTTTCAGTTATTTTCTTACCAGATATTCTTGAAAAATAATCTGCTTTTTCAATATCAGAAGTATCCGTGGTGGAAATAAATGAATAATTATTCTCAACCCCTTCAATCTTTGGCTTTTTAAAGTAGATTCCTTGCTCCGCTGCCATACCGATACCATATTTTATCTCAATTTCGAAGATGTTTTTTAGATTGTTCGAAATAAGTTTCAGTATGGTATTTATGTAACAAGACAGGTCGAAACTCTTTTTAATATCCTGCGTATAATTTGTTAATATGCTAATCAATAAACCATCATTATGATAGTGAATTTTGTATTTAAGATTTGATCCCTTTACAGCGATTGTGACTTCCTCTTGTATAAGAGAAATAAAGTACTGATAATAGTTTTTCAATTCTTTAGCGATTTTTGATGTAGATGCAAATATATTAATTTTTGTAATCCATCCCAAGTGAGCACTATCAGTACTGCTTAATTCTGAAACACTGACATTACTGTCTTTAATCAGTTTGATTGAACTGAATTTATTGATTTTATTTTCAACTTTTTGAATTCTATCATTATAATTGTACATCACTTCACCTTCTTTTCATATTTGGCTTTTATATCTTTTGCAATAGATCGCATTTCAGGAAATAATAAATACTGATTAATACCTGCGTTTTGAAGGTAATTCAAAAATGTAGCAGCCACGTCTTTTTTTATATCAAATCGAAATAAGAAATTCTCTGAATCGTCATACTTAGTTAAACATATACATTTACTTAATTTTTTTTGTCGAGGGAAAAAAACAAACACCCCTCTTTGAGCCTCAATTCTAGGATTAATCTTTCTAGCGTTAAGGGCAATTGGATAACTAATAACTTCAGTATCATTTTCCTTTACGTAAAATTCATTAATCTTATCTTCTACATCTTTATCAATGCTACTCGAGATTATATTAGGAACTAGTTTTCGTTTGTCTAGAAAATTAATGTGTTTGTTCAACTCTTCTGGATTCAATGCCCAAAGATATGAATCGAATTTTCTATCTTTTTCATCATTTTCAAAGACAGAGAAATATAATGCTGTTAGAGCGCTTTCAGACCAATCCTGTAGTCTGGTTGGTAATTCATAGTGTTGTGCCATTAACATCTCTTCAATATAGCTATTTGTATTATACATATTCTTGTTAACTGATAGTGATGTAAATTCATCAATCATTATATCCTCTATATCAGACAATTTATAATTTGCGCCTTTGAAGATATTTGGAATAAGCTTGTAGTCCTCTACTTTTTTGTCTCCTCTAAAAAACGTGAAACCCATTGCACGTAATTTTAATATCTCCTCAAAAAACATTTGAATAGTTCCTATTTCCTTGTTTGGAATATTTATTTTTTTTGAATCATCAGACACATTTACTGGTTGATTTTGAGCACTAGGTTTACCTGGCTTATTCTTCAATTTTTCTGACATTCTGCACCTCCTCTGTTCAATTATTACATTTTCTATATATAATTATACCATATTCACTTACAAAGTGATGTCACTACTCTTCAAACGGTAATATATTCATATTGAAATTGTCATATTTAGAGAAAATTTGAAATTTATTTTTACAAAACAAGCATTACTACAGCCGAAGCTGTATCTAATAAATAACTATATTTATATAGTAATATCTTATAAAAAACCTTTAAAAACTAGTATTGACCTACGACTTTCTCGATATCACATCAGTAGAATTGATTATCATATACGATAAATAGATTTATTACCTACGATGAATATATAAAACAAAAAAAATAAGCTTGAATCACAATGATCAAGCTTGATTTTTTCTCTTGGTAAACAGGAAATTTAAAAAAATATAAGAAAGGAAATAGGAAAATAGCCCCACTACAAAGGGCTTTTTATATGTTTAGCTTTAGAAGCTAGGCTCCAATAACAATGCGATTCCATATTTAGTCTTGAATTCATTTGATAGATTCTCTTCAGCTATACATAATTCATCGTATAAGAGTTTATCTTTAATAGTCATGACTAAACTAGGGTGATCGTAATTACATACTAGATGCTTGGTACTCAAGTTACTAGGAATGATTATCTCTTTGTGTTTTGAGAGAATTTGCTTGATGATATACATTGTATCTGTAAAGCTGTTTAAATCGTATTTTATAAGGTTTTTAAGATAACTATATTTTTGTGATTGCATTAAGTTAGCTAGTGCTGAACTAAATGACTTTGCAGTGTTTTTGATTAAACTAATGATTCTGTAACGGATTGATTTTCTTAGTCGAATAGAACCATTCATATTTGGATCATAATTAGAGTATAAATCAATTATTACTAACCAATTAGCTTTGATTATGTGATATGATCCTTTTCTTCCGTGTACGAACTTTTGCTCAACGGAAATGCTTTTGCGCTTGTTCTTAAGTATAGCTAAGTTGTCTGTGACTTTTCGCAGTGCTTTTGTTATAACTTCAGGATCCTTTTCATTCTTACTTAGCCAACCAAGTTTGATAGCTATATATTTATTTGAAACATGAGTTATTGATTTTCCGATACTGTATAAATGAGTTATTAGAAAATGCTCTAACTTTAACCAACAGAAGTGGCTTTCATAATCGTAGTATTTTGTCGAAGCTTTCTTACCTACATTATGAAATTGAATTTTATACATTCTTCTTAATGAATCATTGACTAGATCAGACATTTCTGATTCAGTCCTGGAAGAGGTCAAGATAGGAGCTAAAGCAACATGATATTTGTTATATGCTACTCTTACAAATTTTTCAAAAGTTTGCGAAAACCTTGAAAGATCGATTTCTTTTTTTATTGTGTAATCGTCAAATGTCATTTTGTAGTTCCTTTCTTAATGAAAAAGATTTTGTTTTCTAGTAAGTTATTCATTTCATCGATGACAACTTTCTTTGATTTGATACCTTCAGTATGTAATAACTCTTTCCAACGCTCAATAGCTTTAACAAGCTCATGATTGGTTGTGAGAAAGTCATAGTTAAGTTTAACATTCCTTTGATTCATATGGCTTCTAGTTGTTTCTTCTGATTTTGGAATCATAGCATATAGTTCCTTTCAGTTATTTGAAGTATAGGCAGAACAAGGCCCAAGCCGACCTAGGCGGCGCTTGACTTATTAACCAAATACTAGAAAATATAATATATAAAAACCTTATCGTTTTTTTGCGAAAGCAAAAAATATTAGATAATTTGAAATATCGAGCCGTAATAAGTTACGGCTCTAGCCGTATTTTTCGGAGGAAAAATAAAATCGAAAGCCTATAGAAGCTTAACTCTTCATGGGCTAAAGGTCATTCATAAAAAGCGGAGGAAATTTATGATTTTGTGTTAAGCTTCTATAGAATCTCGATAATCGAGATCCATTATTCTATCTCCTGGTACCGTTAGGATAGTAGAGGAGATTCATGTTCTGTTTAAACTTATTCATTAGAGCTTTTTGTCTTTGATCGTTCTTAGGAACCATAAAAGCGCAGTTCCTACATACGCAGATTTTACAGGCTGAGCAATGTTCCTGGTAATCGGTGTTATAGAACATACAATCTTTATTAGTTGCTTTAGGTAGCTTTCTTTTGTTCTTAGGCAATGGAATCACTCTCCTTACACCAATGCATAGCTTCAACTTCATTTGTAAACTCTTCAATAAAACAATCCTGAGTAGTGTTATCTATACATATATACTTATCGTCTTTCTTATAATAGAAAGAAATTTTTAAACCTATATAAGCTTGTTCCTCTTTGTTATTATCTTCGCTACTTAGTAAGAAGTCAGTGATTCTTTCTCCTAATTCTGTAGGTATTCTATTTCTTGAACTAGGATTACGCATTAGCTCCACCTCTGAATATTCCAGTATTTAATGCATACATAGAATTATTGATCCTTTGTCTTTCTTTGTAGCCATACACCTTTGTTAAGTGTTTTGTATCAATAACAGGTAATAATGAGTTTTCAAAATCTGAGATAATCATGCATACATACTTGTTCTGCGAATAATGATAGATAAGATAATCTTGTAAGGCCATTCCAGGTGGAACTTTTAAATTAAGCTTTGTAAGTAAATTATGCAATCGAGTTCCTATAAGATTATTCTTTGTTTCAACTATAAAAGTCTTAGGAAGTCTTACTACTTGTTTCTCTAACCATTCTTCGTAGTTATCTTTTGTGTCTTTCTTGCTTAAGAAAGGTATTATCTCAAGCTGTCCAGATTGAATGTCAATAAGTTCGATCTTCTTTTCTGTAAGCTTCAGGGTGATCCATTGGTCTCTACCACATGGATTCATGTATAAGTGTCTTTGTTTTTCCATAAATTACTCCTTTTTACTAAACAATATAAAAACAACTCTACAATACTTAGAGTTGTCAAGATTCAATCGTTATAATTCTTTTTATTGAAATCAATATTTAGACTATAATCGACTGAAAATTGACTATCAGAGTAAAAGGTTATTGCCAGTCGATTGAACAACAGAGCCTCTTACTCCTAGCCATATAGCACAAACTATATGCTATAGCCTTAAAATATTATCTCGTTCAAATTAGATGCTAGTGGACTCAAAATCCATTGCGGTAACACGCGTGTCGGTTCGAGTCCGACCGCCGGTACCATTTTTTGAACTCAATAATTTACACCTGAAGAACATTGCTGAATCCTGAGTGTTCTTCATTTTTGCTAAAATGGGCAAATTGGAGCACCCATGAATTTATTATAATACAGTCGATATTAATAGTCAAGGGCAAAATTGCCCAAATAACGAAAGGAGTATTATTATGGATTTAAAAAAAATGAGAGAAGAGTTAGGTTTGACACAAAAACAAGTTGCACAGATTATTAAAATTGATAGATCTGCTTATGGAAAAATGGAAAGAAAGAATTCCACACTTCGCGTAGATCAACTTGCAAGACTCATAAAGTCCTTGAACTTAAGTTTTAACTATTACAATAGGTTAATTAAAGATTCTATTTTAGATGATGATAAGTAAAAAGAATTAGAAGAAAATGCTCAACAGTGGGAAATGATTGAAAAAAGTACGTAAGCAAACTTTGTATATCTTAAAAAAATAACAGCAAATTTACTTGCTGTTATTTTTATGTTATAATTCTAATTGAACTTTAATCTATAATTTAGGAGTTAAATATGAAAAAATTTGTTCTAATTTTAGGAGTATTTTTATTTACATTTTGCTTGTATGGTTGCAATGGTATTAATGAATCTGATTTAGTAGGAGTCTGGGGTACAAAAATAATATATTCAGATGAAGTAGATGAAATTGATTCAGAATTTTCAACTTTGATATTGAAAGATGACGCAACTTTTGAACTTCATAACTATGGAAGTGGTATTTTTGGGAGTTTGTTGTCATCAGACTATTCTGGTATTTATGATATTTCTAAAAATACATTAATATTGGAGTACTATTCAGGAGATTCTCACAATGAAATTACTTTTGAAGTTGAAGAAGATAGAATTTTTAATGGTGCTTATTATGATAATGGAAGTTTAGATCATTATATTGTTGAATTTGTTAGACTGGATAACTATATTGAACAATATGTTGGACATTGGGTTCTTGAATCAGCTGACATAGAAGGCTATTTTTATAATGAGGATATATATAATAACATTCAAATAAATGATGATATGACATATATATTGTATGAAGAAAATTCAGAAGATCCTGATGTTTCTGGCGAAGTATCACTTAGATTTACCAATATAGTATTCGATTTCACCAACTATGGTTACACATTTGATTATGCTTATATTGAAGATGGTCAATTAATACTAACAGTTATTGATTACTCGGATGAACAGATCTTTTATTATGATTTAGAGCAATAATATATACTCGCATTAAACTGCCAAAAATATATGCGCAAATTCAGTATCCAAAGCCGTTATTAAAGTTGAAAAAGTCATAATTAGATTCTGAATGTTGCATGAAACGACTGAAAAATCGTTACTCTGAAAATATGAGAATCCATATTGACGCAATAACAGAATAGGAGTATACTAAAATTAATTATATATACTTTAGGAGAGAAATATGAAAAATAGAGTTACGGCCGGTTTGTTGGCAATATTACTAGGAGGTTTAGGCATACATAAATTTTATTTAAATAAACCTGGAATTGGATTGATTTATTTGCTTTTCTGTTGGACAGGAATTCCTGCAATTATTGGTTTAGTAGAAGGCGTTATTATGTTAACGCAATCAGACGAAGACTTTAAGAACATACAAAATCTTTCTGAAGTAGTTATAACAAATGGTGGCTACAGTGTTAAAACATTGAGTAATGCTGATGAACTTTTGAAATACAAAGAGTTATATGATGCAGGAGCCATTAACCAGGAAGAATATGAAAAGAAGAAACAAGAGTTATTATAGCTTGAACAAGAGTATTAAATAATTGCATGAAACGACTGAAAATCCATGTGTTTAACATAAATAAGAGATTAGAATTAGAAAACCTAGTAAATAGACTTAGTGTTAAACATTTATAAAAAAAAGACCAAATGGTCTTTTTATTTTAACAAACTATTTTTAATATAATCTGTTTCGATTTTTTCATAGTCTTTTTTATCAATAAATCTGGTTTCATACGTTCCAATAATATTTGAAACAAATTCAAGTTTATATTGCTTTGCTTCTCCTCTATCAGGGATGGTATATTGATGAGTAGATTTGCTGCTAATAGATATTACAGGTAAACTGAATTCTAATTTAAAATGCCTTTGATAAATATTCTTGTAATAGGCGTTAAATTCAATTTTTGGTAATAAAAGCTTATCATCAACTAAGTCAATGCTAAACACACCATTTATATCAGTTATAGGTTTAAGAAAACCTTCTAAATATTCTGTTTCAATAATGTAACCAATTGTCATTTCTTTATCATATTCAATGATATTAATTTTTTCACAAAAAGGCTTTGGAAATAATATTTTCTTTGATTTTATATCATAAAATTCCAATATTGCATATATATTTTGTGCAAACGAATTACCAATATTTCTGATTTTTATATTAATATGTATATAATTCTCAATTCCTACATCCTTAAAAACGCCAACCTCCTTATAACCGCCAACATTCTCTATCGATATGATTGGGTGATTTGATAGCGTAGTCAAATCATAATTAGTTTTAAAATTATTTTTACTTATTTTCTTTTGATTAAAAACTAATATAAGGTTTAATATTGCTACGATAGCTAGAAGAACAGTTATTATTACATTAATAACATCCACTAGATTTTGATTAATTAATAAGAATACGTTAAACATTTCATCACCTCAATATCCATTATAACCAAAAGTTGCTTTTTAGACAATTATATATGAATATATTCTTTTATACAATAACTGTTTTTATCTAAATGTTGCATGAAACGACTGAAAAACCATGTGTTGATATTATTGAGTATAAAAATTTAATTTAACAAGAAAAAAAACAGCAAATTTACCTGCTGTTTTTTTGTGGTATAATTAATTATAAGACACGGAAGGATATACAAAATATGATTAGTGTTTTATTAAGTACAACATTCAAAGGTTTATTTACCTCGTTTTTTGGAGCTATTATTGCAGGCGCTATGTCAGTGACAACCGCAGTTCTTATTCTTAATGCTCAATTTAAAAAAATAGGGAAAATGAGAAAAAGAAATATAAACCATATTTATCTGCTACTACATTACCTAAGGAAGCAGACAAACAACGAAGTAGAACAGTATATTTTGGATCACCGAATATTAGTAATGTTAAAGATACAAATAGAGTTGTATTAAAAGGAAAAATATTCAATTCTAGCGAGTCTTCTGCGATAATCAAATCAGTAATAGTAAGTGGTAATTCATATAAAGCTAAAGCAAATCAATTTATTGATAAAAGCATGTTAATAGATTTGGTCATTAAATTAGATAAAGAATTGTATGCAAATTATGAAGATTATAAGAGCTTTTACCTAGTGGTTAGTGATTTGTTTGGAAATGATTATACATATACTCTTGAAATAAATACATCAAATAATGTTATTGAAAAGGTTTTTGAATAGTTGTATATTATATGTTTTTGAGAAGCTATAGCAGAAAAAATAGAAGTCATAATTGACTTCTATAGTTGCATGAAACGACTGAAAATCCTTGTCTCGAAACTTTTTACATTATAGTTGTATTGTTACAATTTAAATTTTAGGAAAAAAATTGTTGAATGTACTTTTCGTACTTTTTTTACTCAGGTGTACATAAATCTGTGTTGTTTTAATATCTTCATGTCCTAGATAATCAGCTATAGCTATATCTGTGGCTCCATTATCGTAAAGGAGCGTTCCCATTGTATGCCTTAGCATGTGAGGATGAAGCTTCTTCATCTTAAATTTTTTCTTCATGTAATCAAAATATGATCTGAGATGTCTTCTGGTATATGCTTTATTGCTTCTAAAGTTGTAAAATAAGTATTCTCTGTCCGATAAATTTATGTATTCTATTAATCTATCCTGAATTGACTCATCATACACTACAAATCGAGGTCTTTTACTCTTGGTTTTGTTGAGTTTTATCATATTCAAATCTAGATCAATATTACTGATTTTTATATTCACTAATTCATTAGCACGACAGCCAGTGTATAACAGCATTTTGAATACTAAGTACCTGGTCAAATTCACAGAAGAGTAACTTAAAGATTCTAAGTATGTTAATATCCTGCTTAAATTCACAGTAGATACAACATCAAAGTGTATTTCCTGATATCTCATTTTTTTAAAATTTGACACACCTGTTATATATATGTTGCTAAAAGCTAAAGCTCTCTTAAGAGTTCCTATTTTTTTGTTACAGGAATTAATACAGTTATCTCGTGTATATCTTAAGTAAGTAATTAAATCGTAAATAACTTCTCTGGATAGATCTTCAGTGTTAATGATTTTACTGTTTTTGAAAAAGTACATCATGACTTTTGAATTCATTGAATTGTGATGATGATTTTCCTTTGTCGTTGTAGCTAAGACATCTTTTAAATATATTTCAAAAAGTAACGCTAACTTCATAGTTTCTCCCACAAACCTGTCTATAGAAGTATTGATATCGCATTTCATATTTCCTCCGTTGGTATTTAGTTTATGATATATCATATTTAGTCGACCGAGCTCTATTATACTACAAGATATTAATAACAAATATGATGATTTTGTGTGACATCATAATTAACATTCAATCTGTTAATTTTTTAATGTGTAGACAAGTTGTTTTTAAAGGCTATACTGAGCTAAAAATATATTTCTGGAATCCATGCACCAAGTTATATCTTCTAAGTGTTCACTAATAAAAAAGGCTGTTTCTCACAGCCTATTTCTTTTTGTTTGAATTCTCTTATCGTAAGTAGCTTTGATTTTGTTGTTTTGTTTCTTGACTAAGAAGTTATAAGTGCCTTTCCAAAAATCATAAAATATAAACTTTAACATAATCCTTAAACCTCTATATATATCTACTAGCATTTCTATTACGCTCCTTTCGTTTTGATTGCGGTATGAACAGGAATACAATGCCTGTCATCAATGTTTTAGGTATTACATATACAATGAATCGGATAATCTTCAAAAGAGCTTTAAAAACCCAAATAATGCCTTTTCCAATCCCTATTAACGTAGTGACTACCCCTTTAATGAAGATAAAGACAAGTATCAGAAGAATCAATCCTAGAACAGCGAGTATTATTCTAACAGTAGAGTTTAAGTTTGCTACTGGATCAATAGTTCCTGGTATAACATCGATGATACCTTCAGAAGGGTAAGGACTATCCTGAACCTCTTCTCGATCATAGAATACACCGTCATAGAAGTAACTGATTGTTAACAGCTCCACATTGTCAATTTGAACTACCTTTGTATTGAGCTTATCACTCTCATAGCTTCCAAGAGTAATCAACCAGTTATACCCTTCGTCGAAGGATTCTTCAATCGATTCATAGACTGTATATGGTCTTAGGAAAGGCCAACCGTCCATATTTCTTGTTTCACCGGATACAAGCTCGAATGATTCATGACTTGTAAAGCCAGGAATTAATCCCCAGATATAAGAAGTTACTACATCATATTCAGCCGATACGCTATAGATATAATCAATCGGAATCGACTCTCCATTCTCATCATTCAAATCAAAATGCATTCTAAACGTATAACCACTTACCAAACCAATTCCAGATACAACTGCGTTTTGTTCTCTAGTTACTAGCTTGTTTTCTACATATATCTGTTTAACCCTGGTTTCAACAGCTGAAATGGCTGTTTCAGGGCTTTCTGTGTACTCAAAAGTTCCACTGAGAGACTTTATTTCATCATCACTTGTGATAACTCTCCATACAATAACGCTGAGAGCCTCTTCGGGGAGATCCATTACATAAACATTCTCGCCAGTTCCAATTACACAAGCTTCATGTGATAAATCCACCTCTAATAGCCTGGACATTAATACATCATTGCTGAAAAAGCTGTATTCAATTACAGCTGTATCGAGGTTCTCCATGGAAACAACGAATTCAAGTTGATCATTAGTTCTTTTAACTATCGAATACGCAAGAGGCATAACTGAAGCTTCTTCAGCTGAAACTATGTCAGCTGAGGCAAAAGCCCCAACTGACATAATGATTGCTAATACGATTGTAATGAGTGTTTTCTTCATAGATTAACACTCCTTTCTTTTATACCTGGTTATATGGTGTTTCAGTTGAAACAACTGGCAATTCTGTTGCAGGTGGAGCTGTTGTAGTAGTTCCTGTTGGATCTGTTGTATAAACAGGAATGTCGTCTGGATTATCTTTTACAAATATAAAGTCCCAAACAGGTTTCAATAGATGATCGTAAGTCCATACCGCACCTGTTTTGATTCCATTCCAAATTGACTCGAAGAAGTTTCCAATATTAGAAGTCGCTGTTTTAACCCATTGTATAGTTTTTTGTAAGCCTGTCAAAGGTTCATCAGGAGTTACTACAATAACGTCGCTATCGTCTTCGACATCAGGGACATTAAGCTGTACAGAAATAGTATCTTCTGAACCGTCTTCATAAGTAACGTTCATAACTACTTCATATGCTCCCTCAATAGATTCGTTCCCTGAATATTCATCAGTAATGAAAGTGACTGTATAAGAGATGTCGCTACCAATCATTCCTGAAGCTTGAAGCAACGAA
>Ga0209345_10003397_pt1 | contig 16462 bp, 17 predicted proteins | sample Cruoilmetagenom7_FD_187294 | JGI IMG/M metagenome (GOLD analysis project Ga0209345, IMG submission 187294) | Oil polluted marine microbial communities from Coal Oil Point, Santa Barbara, California, USA - Sample 7 (SPAdes) (version 2) | ecosystem: Environmental > Aquatic > Marine > Oil seeps ...
CCGATCAGCACGTCAAACGCGCCCAAGCGCAAATCACGCAGGATTTCGATACGCTCCAGCGTGTCGATGTCGCTGTGCATGTACCGCACACGGATGCCCTGTTCGTGCAGGTATTCGGTCAGGTCTTCGGCCATGCGTTTGGTCAACGTCGTGACCAACGTGCGCATGCCCTTGGCCGCGACCAGCCGCACTTCGTCCAGCAGATCATCAACCTGCATTTCAACCGGGCGGATTTCCAGTGCCGGTTCCAGCAGGCCGGTGGGGCGGATCACCTGTTCCACGAACACGCCGCCCGCTTGCTCCAACTCCCAGTCTTGCGGGGTGGCTGAAACGAACACTGATTGCGCGCGCATCGCGTCCCATTCCTCAAATTTCAGCGGCCGGTTGTCCATGCAGGACGGCAGGCGGAACCCGTGTTCGGACAGGGTGAATTTGCGGCGGTAATCACCCTTATACATGCCGCCAATTTGCGGCACTGACACATGGCTCTCGTCGGCAAACACAATCGCGTTGTCGGGGATGTATTCAAACAGGGTGGGGGGCGGCTCGCCGGTGTTGCGGCCAGTCAGGTAGCGGGAATAATTCTCGATGCCGGCGCAAAACCCTGATGCCTCCAACATCTCCAGATCAAAGCGGCAGCGTTGCTCAAGGCGCTGCGCTTCCAGCAGTTTGCCCTCGGCTTTGAAATATTCCAGCCGCTGGTGCAGCTCTTCTTTGATGTGTTTGATGGCTTGCAACAAGGTCGGACGCGGTGTGACGTAATGCGAGTTGGCATAGACGCGTACCTTTTCCAGCGTCGCGGTCTTGGAACCTGTCAGGGTGTCAAATTCGGTGATACCCTCCAGTTCGTCACCAAAGAACGAAAGCCGCCAGCCACGATCCTCAAGGTGGGAGGGCCAGATCTCAAGGCTATCGCCACGCACCCGAAAGGTGCCGCGTGCAAATGCGTTGTCCGAGCGTTTGTATTGCTGGGCAATCAGCCCCTGCATCATTTCGCGCTGATCATAGGTGGTCCCTGTTATCAAATCCTGCGTCATCGCGGTATAGGTTTCGGGGCTACCGATGCCGTAAATGCACGACACCGAGGCGACGATGATCACATCATCGCGTTCCAACAGAGCGCGGGTGGCGGAATGGCGCATCCGGTCAATTTGCTCATTGATGGCGCTGTCTTTTTCGATGAATGTGTCGGTGCGCGCCACGTAGGCTTCGGGCTGATAATAGTCATAGAATGATACGAAATATTCGACCGAATTTTCCGGGAAAAAGCTTTTCATCTCGCCGTATAGCTGTGCAGCAAGGGTTTTGTTCGGGGCCAAAATGATGGCGGGGCGTTGGGTTTGTTCAATCACCTTGGCCATAGTGAAGGTTTTGCCGGTGCCAGTGGCCCCCAGCAACACCTGATTGCGCTCGCCCGTATCGATGCCCTCGCACAATTCGGCTATGGCCGTGGGCTGATCGCCTGCCGGCTCAAAATCGGTGTGCATGATAAACCGTTTGCCACCCTCTAGTTTTTGGCGGGGTTCGGGTGTGTTCTGGGTCATGATAAATCCTCTGGCGGTCAGTTTCGTGCCCTTTTTGTTCTTATGCAAGAGGGATCAGAGAATTTTTGCCAAAGTTGTAGTAAAGGCTTGTTTTTCAGGCTCAGAAAGCCCGTCGAGCAACCATGCGTTCACCTCGCCAACGATGGCAAACAGCTGGGGTCCGATCCGGTGGCCTTTGGCGGTGAGGAAAATACGCCTGCTGCGCCGCGAGGTCGGGTCGGGTCGGCGCTCCACCAAGTCTAACGCTTCGAGCGCGTCAATGCTTCGGGTGGTGCCATATGCCGGGATCGCGGTTTTTTTGCCCAATTCTGACTGGGTTTGATCCTCATGTTCCAGCAGGGTCATCAGGATCGAAAATTCGGGCAGGCTGAGGCCGAGAGGTTGCAAATGCTGGTTCATTTTACCATTCAGCTTGCTGGTCAATAGATTCAGCATTCGGCCAGTGCTGGTTTGTCGGACTGTTTTCGCGTTTTGGGTCATGGCGGCAACATAGGGGTTTTACACAGATTTGCAAAGATTGCATTTGCAATAGTTACCAATGCAATATAATGAGGTGAAAATGGACCTGAAAGGACGCGTTATGAAACGATATCACCCAATTTTGGTTACACTGCACTGGCTGCTGGCCGTGTTGGTGATCGGCGGGCTTGTTATGGGCGGGCAGGTGTTGGCCAAAACACCCAATGCCGATCCTGATAAAATGCTCAGCCTGAAGATGCACATGTCGATTGGCATTATTATTCTGGTGCTGATGCTGCTGCGATTGGTGATCCGGTTGGCGACCAAAAAGCCACCACATGCCGATATCGGCAACGATCTGTTGAACAAAGGCGCACATATGGCACATTACCTGCTGTACGCTTTGGTGATAGCGATGGGGGCCAGTGGTTTGGCGATTGCCAATGCGGCGGGGCTGCCAGCGATTGTGTTTGGCGGATCGGGCGAGGCCTTGCCTGCGGATTTCAACGATATTGCCCCACGGTCTGCGCATGGGATGTTGTCCCTGCTATTGAAGCTGGTCATCGCGGGCCATGTTCTGGCGGCGCTCTACCATCAATATGTGCGCAAAGATTCGCTGTTTTCGCGGGTATGGTACGGGGACCGAGGCGCATAAGATGCGCAAGCTCGTTGAATTTCTTCACGAGATTGGCACGATCATGTATGTCGGCGGGATTTTGTCGCATATCGTGATCGGTGCCGCGATTGGTCACCCTGATGCGTCAACGGCATTTCACGTCTACCAGTACAAAGAAATCAGCGCCTACATTCTGATCCTTCCTGGTTTGGGGATTAAGGTGGTGTGCGATCTAGTGCTGTATTTCGGGTGTAATGTGCGGGCGAACTGGTTAAAGGCCAAGCTGGCGATGGCGGCGTTCCTGACCATCAATGCCTTTGTTTTTCTGGTGCCGATGATGCCCGAATTGTTGCAATTGGCGAAGGATTCGTTGCCCGCCGGTGTGGTGAGTGCCGAATTTACTGAGCTGGAGGAGAAAGAGGCCTTGGTGGGGATGTCAAACGTGATCCCCTTGGCGTTGGAGCTTCTTCTAGGGGCATTTCGACCGAAACTGTTTGGGGAGCGTGGCAAAAGCGGGATAACCATGGCCTAACGGATGGAATTTGCCCTTTCAGTCTTGGCTATCTCTGTGAATATTAATAAATAGTTGAAACTTTAAGGTGAGTTTTATTTATTTGCACGCAACCAGAAGTGTATTTTTCTGTTGCCAGTGCTGAAAACTATGCTTAACGTGAGAGGGCAAGCAGAAGAAACGATTGTCGATCAGACGCACCACCCACCCCACCCCTCGCTCCCTAGCCTCTGATCGGCAATCGCTTGCTTCCCCCGATAAGTCGATAATCATGCGTATTGTAGGCTTGCGTATAGGGCGCGTATTCGGGATAAACAGATCAATCGTCTGTCACGGAGAGATACCATGCTTGCTCGAATTTATCAGCCCGCCAGAAACGCCATGCAATCAGGCGTTGGCAAAACGCGCCAATGGGTGCTGGAGTTTGCCCCCGAAGCTGCGCGCACAGTGGATCCGTTGATGGGCTGGACCAGCTCCACCGACATGGATTCGCAAGTTCGCCTGAAATTCGACACTGTCGAGGCGGCCGTAGAATATGCCAAACAACACGGCATTGAGGCGCAAGTTTCACAACCCCACAAACGCAAACCTGTGATCCGCAATGGCGGCTATGGCGAAAACTTTGCCACCAACCGGCGTGGATCGTGGACACATTAGAGCAAACCCAATCCAATTGTACTCACTTTGAAACCGAAGGCATTCACTTGCCTGAACGCTATCTCGGTTCGCAGAGTGAATACTTTTGTAATGGGATTGGTTTCGCATTAATCACTTGATCCATCCTCATTGGTTGCGCAATAACACCCCAACGGTCCCATAGCTCAACTGGATAGAGCACCTGCCTTCTAAGCAGGGGGTTTCAGGTTCGAGTCCTGATGGGATCGCCATTGGCGCAACGTTAAGGCTTTGAATGAACACTCTTCCGCGTCAAATCAATCGCAAACGCCATCTGGCTCTAAGCATCCTGTTGTTGATCGGTGTGATCTTGCTGCAGGAATATACTGAGTTGGATATGCAGCTTCAGTATTTGTTTTTTGGCGCCGATGGGTGGCTGTTGGACAATCGCGAGCCGGTGCTCAGGTTTGCCATTTACACATTTCCAAAGCAGGTGCTGGTTCTCTACTGCGCTGGTGTTCTGTTGCTGTTGGTGTTGGGGCTGTTTGTGAAACGGCTGGCGCGATTTGGCACGCGCAGCAATGTGTTCGTGGTTATTTGCCTGTTGTTGGTGCCGGCCTTCATGAGCCTTGGCAAAAAAGAAACCCATGTTCATTGCCCGTATCAGTATCAGGAATTTGGCGGCACCATTCCCTATGTCACTTTGCTGGAAACCAACAAGACCGGGCATAACGGTCGCTGTTTTCCGGCGGGGCATGCCTCGGGCGGGTTTGCTTTGTTACTGTTTGTGATGATTGCAAGCACACGGCGTCGTCAGATGATGGCGCTTGCGGGGGCGATGGCGCTGGGCTGGAGCATGGGCGGGTATCAGATGCTGAACGGGCGGCATTTCCTAAGTCACACGCTGGCCACGATGTTGATCGCGTGGATCATCATCCTGATCGTCCATCTGCTGTTGTTCGGCAATCGTGGTGTTCCGGTCGAGACGCAGAGTGCCGCGTCTCAATGAAAATCCCGACTTGGGAACAATCGTTTGGCCTGTTCACGCGGATGGCGAGCCGTTTTGACGGGCACTGAGCGCGGCGCATCATCGGCTTGCGGCAGGGTGACGCCAACGGCCTCGTCCATCGGGTGCCCCAAATCCCCCAGGCGGCGCGACATATCCTCGATACTTTGTGCAATCAGATGCACCACGATGCCTTCGCGCTGCAAATATCCCGTCACCCGCAACAATCGTCCGCCCATAACAATGCGCCGGAATTGTTTATAGACCTTGGCCCAGACCACCACGTTGGATACGCCGGTTTCATCCTCAAGCGTCAGGAAAACCACGCCGGATGCGGTGCCTGGCCTTTGGCGCGTGATAACCAGACCGCAAACGCTGATGCGTCCTACCGGCACCACGGCAAGTTTCGCATGGGGGATTAGGCCAGGCATGTCGGGGCGCAGCAGTTCCATCGGGTGGGCGCGCAACGATAGTCGCATCGAGACGTAATCCTCGACCACTTCCTCGCCCAAATGCATGGCTGGCAATTGCACCACTGGCTCGGAAATGGCTTCGCCCTCAATGGTGTTGTTGAACAGGGGCAACGGCATCTGGCCGCGAATGGCTTTGACTTGCCACAGGGCGGCCCGTCGTCCAAGCCCCATATCGAAAAATGCATCCGCTTCGGCCAACCGTTCTAGTGCTACAGGGGCCAGCCCCGCTCGTTGCCACAGCGTCTCTGGCTCGGGGTAGCCATTGCCGCGCGCCGCAACAATCCAGTCTGCGTCTTCTTGCCGAAAGCCTTTGATCTGGCGAAATCCCAGCCGCAGGGCCAATGACCCATCGGGGCATTTTTCCAGCCGGTTGTCCCACTCACTATTGTTCACGCAAATCGGGCGCACCTCGACTTGATGTTCGCGGGCGTCCCGCACAATCTGGGCAGGGGCATAAAACCCCATCGGTTGTGAATTCAGCAACGCACAAGCAAAGGCCGCCGGATGGTGGCATTTCAACCAAGCCGAGACATAGGCCAACATGGCAAAGGCGGCGGCGTGACTTTCGGGAAAACCGTATTCGCCAAAACCCTCGATCTGGGAGAAACAGCGTTCGGCGAAATCAGCTGTATAGCCGCGCACGAGCATTCCGTTGATGAACCGCGCCTTAAAGGTGCTGATCGTGCCCATGCGCCGAAAGGTGGCCAAAGACCTTCGCAAGCGGTCGGCCTCTTCGGCGCTAAAGCCTGCCGCGACCACGGCAATTTGCATGGCTTGTTCCTGAAACAGCGGCACACCCATGGTTTTGCCCAGCACCTGTTCCAGCGCCTTGGAGGGGTAACTCACAGGCTCTTTGCCTTGACGCCGATTGATATAGGGATGCACCATGCCACCTTGAATTGGGCCGGGGCGCACGATGGCGACCTCGATCACCAGATCGTAAAACTCACGCGGTTTCATGCGAGGCAGAAAATTCATCTGGGCACGGCTTTCGACCTGAAATACCCCCACGGCATCGGCGATGCACAACATGTCATAGGTCGGGGTGTCGGCCTGCGGGACCGTGGCGATGGAATATACCTGCCCGCCATGCTGGGTGATCAGATCAAAGCTTTTGCGGATGCAGGTCAGCATTCCAAGGCTCAGAATATCGATCTTGAGAATGCCCAATGTGTCGATATCGTCCTTGTCCCACTCGATGATTGTGCGATCATCCATGGCGGCATTTTCAATCGGGCACAGCTCATCCAGCCGCCCCTTGGTGATGATAAACCCGCCGACATGCTGCGACAGGTGGCGCGGAAAGCCGATGATTTCGCCAATCAACCGGATGGTTTGAGCAAGGCGCTGATCGTTCATATCCAGACCCAACTCGCGAATGCGTTCGGGATCAGCGCCGCCATTGCTCAGCCCCCAAATCTGACCCGACAGATTGGCCGTTACATCCTGCGACAGCCCCATCACCTTGCCCACCTCGCGGATCGCGGCGCGGGACCGAAAATGGATGACCGTGGCACATAATCCGGCGCGGTGGCGGCCATATTTGGCATAGATGTGCTGGATAACCTCTTCGCGGCGTTCATGTTCAAAATCGACATCAATATCGGGTGGTTCGCCGCGATGTTCAGATACAAACCGCTCAACCACCATGGTGATGGTTTCGGGGCTGACATCGGTGATGCCGAGCAGATAACACAGGATCGAGTTGGCGGCCGAGCCGCGCCCCTGACACAGAATGCCTTCGCCACGGGCGAACTGCACAATGTCATGCACGGTTAGAAAATAGGCGGGGAATTTCAGCTTTTCAACGAGGATTAGCTCCTTTTTCACCAGCGCTTTGGCCTTGTCAGTTGCGCCCTGCGGGTAGCGGCGTTTTAAACCCTCATAGACCAGCCGCGTCAGCCGTTCTTGCGGGGTCTCGTTGACTGAAATTTCATCGGGGTATTCATACGACAGCTCGCTCAGGCAAAACCCGCAACGCGCTGTGATTTCAAGCGTGCGGCGGACGGCGGCGGGATGGTCGGCAAACATCCGTGCCATGTCGGCCGCGCCCTTTAGGCGGCGTTCGCTATTGGCCAGCGCACGGGTGCCGATCTGATCAATGGTGATGTGTTGGCGAAGGCACGTCAGCACATCGGCCAACTGGCGGCGCTTGCCGTGATGCATCAACACATCCCCCAGCGCGACCATTGGGGCGGCGGTTCTATGGGCAAGCTGGGCACACCGTTTCAGATGGGCCTGATCACTGCCGTCATAGCGCGGGGCCGCGCCCAAAAACACATGCCCCGGATAGCGGCGCACCGCTGACTGGATGATTTGAGCAACGTGTTTTGCGTTGAGACGCCCGTGCGGCAAGGCAATCAGAATGACGCCTGCACAGCCGTCCAGAAGGTCGGCCATATCAAGGTGGCAGTCGCCCTTTTCGGCCCGTCTTTTGCCAAGGGTCAGCAGGCGCGACAACCGTGCATAACCCGCGCGGTCTTGGGGCAGGGCGATCCAATCCAAGGGGCTGTCCCGCAGCACCAATCGGCAACCGACAATCAACTTGGGCAATTGCACTGGGGGGCCGCTCGCGTCCTCGGCCTCGCGCTTTAGCTCTTTCAGCGCAGAATAGGCCCGCACCACTCCCGCCAGTGAATTGCGGTCGGTCACGGCAATCGCCTCAAGCCCCAACTCGGCGGCGCGGGTCACCAGCTCTTCGGGGTGCGAGGCCCCCGTCAGGAAGGTGAAATTCGAGGTGGTGCAGAGTTCAGCATAGTTCATGCAAATTCCCCCTGCACAAACCAATTCGGATTTTGCGGCGTGTAAAACAACCACAAGCGTCGGCCCTGTTTGGTCTCGACTTTCCAGTAATCGCGCAAGCCCGAGCGCCAGTTCTCATCCGACATCCACCATTCTGGGGCGATGCGCTCGGGTCCGGTTGCGCGGCCCGTTGTGAGGGGCATCCGCCGCCAGCGAAAATGGCTTGGCGGGCGCACACCACTGCCAGAAATGTGCTCCGGCGGGAACAGACATAGGGGGCGCGAATGTTGCGCCAGCCACGTGCCATCCGGGGCCGAGTAAGCCGCTGGCGCGATGATAAACGCGCGCTCGGGAATGTGGCTGTCGGCAGGCAGAAACCGTTGCACATTCTCCAGCCCGATGCGGGTGCCGATCCGCGTGATCAAATCCTCCAGCCCGCCTTTTGGCTGATTGCTGACATGGCTGACTTGCTTGGCCAACAGCGGTTCAACCTGCACCGCCTCAAGGCGCAGTTGATCAATCCCGTATCCGGCATCCACTTGCCCCACGCCGCGCTCAAATAGCGGCAAAATACGTGCAGCATCGCGCAAAGGGCGGGCAAGCCGCAGTTCAACTTGCTGGCTGGCCTGATCGACGCGGCGCAAGGTCAGTAGCAAGACCCGCGCGCCCATCTCGTTGGCTTTCAATTTGGCGCACAATCGCTCCAGCAGGCGTTCGCAGCCTGCCATCACATCCGCGCTTAACCCAATCGGGTCTGGCAGAGTTATGCGCACGCCATAATGCGGAGGTTCTGATAGCGGTGAAGTATCCTCGGGTTGCGCGCCCAAGGCCTGATCCAGCCGCATCAACACGTCGGTGCCAAACCGGCGTGTCACCGTGGCGCGGGGCAGGGCGATCAGGTCTGAAATTTTGCGCACCCCAAGACGTTGCAGGGCAACACTGGGTTTTTCCTCCAGCCGCAGGGCAGTGACGGGTAGGGGAGCAATCAGGGCTTCGGTTTGGCCAGTTTTCGCCGTGCCCTCGCCAAAATGCGCCAAGGCCCAAGCCGCGCCACGGGTATCGGCCAGCCCAAGGCGCACATCCAACCTGGCGCGCAGCAACCTGTGGCGCATGTCATGCAGCATGGCCGCCTCACCGCCGAACAGATGCGCCGCCCCCGCGATGTTCATCACCAAGCCATCCGGCCCTTCCAACCCGACCCACGGGCAATAGCGCTTGGCCCATCGCGCCAACATGTGCAGAAATCTTTGGTCGGCTTTGGGGGTGGCTGGGCGACTTTGCAGATCCTGACAAAAGGCGCGCGCATCCGAGAACCCCATGCCCCGATGCAACCCTTTGCGCTCGGCCTGTTGGTTTAGGCAATACAGCCGCTCGGTGTTTTGTTGGCGGTGGGTCAGGGCAAAGGGGGCATCAACGGGCCGTGCGCGTAGAACCCTATCGCTGGGCAGCCTCGGAAACCACAATGACACGACGCGCTTGCGCATCCCACTTCACATCCCACGCTTTTAATGTTCCTGATTTGTTCTTAGTAATTTCCCAGCGCTGAAGAGTCGAGTCCGCGGGATCAAAAAGTGAGGCACAGCGCCAACGTGTCTCGGCCGCATTGCTGCCCATACCCTCAGGGATAATGCAAAGTCCCGTGGATTTCCCGGCCTTGGCGGCCAGTTGCAGGCGGCGACCTTGGGTCAGGCCAATCGGCTTGGTGAGCTCCATCACAACCAACGAGACCGCGCCCGAACGCAAGGCCTCTTCGGAGGCAGCCAAGACATCCGTCTGGTTTTTGGCCTTGGCCACAAGCAGGTTCTGAGGATCGATAAAGGCGGCAAACCCGGCTGGATTGATCTGCTGTGTCTGCCAGTCCTCATGAATCCACATGGCCGAGCTGCCCAGTTGCCCGCTCAGAGCAAAGACAAAGGGCAGCGGGCTGGGCCCACAAACCTCATGGGTACGACCTGTGCGCAAAGGAAAGCTTTTGACAAAATCATCAGTCATGTTTGAAATATACCCAAAATGACGGGAATGAACATATGGATTTTTGACAGGTCATCGTGTGAAAGGTCAGGCAGATTTGATGTTTCCGCCGCGATGTAGACCCAATTAGCGGGGCCATGACCTGCCTCGACGTCTATCTCTGAAAATGGAAAGCGGTTGTTGGCAGGAAATGCAGCAAGCGGCGGCTTCGAACCCGTTTTACCTATTTTCTACAACGCGGCGAATGGCTTTTATCACGAGAGAAGAAAAACCTTCAACAATTGCTTTGGTTTTGAACAAGGATTGTGGTGGCGCAAAACAAAGCAGTTACGTCACACTCCGTAAAAGAGCGTTTCCCTAGGTCTGGCATGCGAACAATGCGCTGTCGTCGCCCGTGTAGCCCGCGTTATCCCTCTCGCCCGGGCTCAATCGGATCGTTGGAGAACAGTGCGATTTTGTTGCCTTGAGGGTCGCGAAGGTAGCCAACATAAAAATGAGGTCCATACACAGCGCGAAAACCCGGCTGGCCCTCGTCAAAGCCGCCTGCGGCAAGCGCGGCGGAGTGAAGGTCACGAACCTGCTTTTGACTGCGAGCCTCAAATGCGATCATAGCACCGTTCCCAGCCGAGGCCGGATGTCCATCGAAGGTTGGTTTAACGTAGAAATCCGGCAGAATCTGAGACTGACCCGGTTGTACGGGCAGCGCGTAGCTTAGGCCCTCGGGGCCTTCATTCAGTCTATAATCAAGGGCTGGCAGGAACGCAGAGTAAAACCGTTTCGCTAGAGCCATGTCATCAGCGCCGACGGTGACGTAGGCAATCATGCTGCGTGTTCCTTTCCGGAAGTTTGATTATTGCAACGAGTTTACCGCATTATGGTAGACCAACACCCAATTCGGCTCAATAGCTGCTATACGAAACGACACATGATCGACCATTTAGGCATACTGCGACTAGGGGCTTGAAGTAGTCATTCGTGCGCTGGCAAAATCACACCGAAAACGACTACGTCGGCTTTCAGATTGTTCGGGGCAAAGTTGCTTGCCAGAAAGGATAATATTGCATGACGGCCAACTGCCCGCAAAGTCATCAATCAGCCTAGCGCGAGGCAAAATGCGCGGTGTTCCACACATCACCTACAGGGCTATTCCGGCTGAAACCCATGGATCAACTGGCGCAGGCCGAACATGCCGCCAACCACAATGGCCGCCAATGTGACGGGGGCGGAATAGGCCAGCGTGGAAAATGCCGACAGGCCTTGGCCGACGGAGCAGCCAACCGCAGTGACGCCGCCGATGCCCATCAAGGCCGCACCACCGACCTGGCGACCCAATTCGCGCGGGTCTTCGCAGGCTTCCCAGTGGAAGTCGCGCTTGATCAAGGACCCGATGAACGCGCCTAAAATGACCCCCGTGACCGAGCCGACTGAAAACACCAACCCACCGGCCGAGGAGGTCATCAACCACAGCAGAGTGCGACCCAAGGGAGCAGTGAAGGTGTAACTTTCAACCAAACCTTCGCCAAAACTGGCCTCATGCAGCGACGCGGTGCCCCAGAATCCGATGGTAATGGCGATGCCTACCGCAGCGGCCCAGAACATCTGTTCGGTTTGGTTGCGCAATTTCTCATAGGACAGGGCCCAAAGGATCAACACCGTGGCAAAGGCAACAGCTATTGCAAAGGGTGCGATGCCGGTGGCCGCGCCCAATGTGTGGGCAATGGAATTCAATCCTTCGCTGGGCTCTTCGGGCAACAGGGCAAGGCGCGGGCCGGAAAGCGGGCCATTCAAGGTGGCAAAGCTGAAAATCGCCATCACCACCAACACCACCAGCGCACGCAAATCGCCACCGCCAAACCGTGTCAGGGCCGAATATCCACAATTGCCCGCCATCGCCATGCCATAGCCAAAGATCAGGCCGCCAACGATGCTGGCCCAAGGGTTCCATTTGATTTGGTGGTAAAAAGACAGCGAGAAATCGAAAATGCCCGCGGCCTCCAAGGTGAACACGCCAATGATTGCGGTTCCAAGGGCAATGCCCCACATACGAAGTCTGGTTTGGTCGTCTCCATAAGCGGCTGTTTCAATTGCGGCCAGTGAGCAAAAATGCCCCAAACGGCCAGCCAGCCCCAGAATAATGCCGCCAAATAGCCCGACCAAAGCCTCCAGCGCGCCAAATGGCAACGAATCCATCCAAATCCTCCCGACAGCGCCGGGTTGATCCCGACTGCTAGCCCTCTAGGTCTACACCGCAGAACATGCTGTAGACAAGATCGATTGCCTGACGTGCCTTTGTATCGCCAAGCGTATAGTAGATCGCCTTGCCTTCGCGGCGGTATTTCACCAGACCTTCCAGACGTAGACGGGCCAGTTGTTGGCTAACCGACGCCTGACGCGATGACAGCAGGTTTTCCAACTCGGTGACCGTCTTTTCGCCGGAACTCAGATGACACAGGATCATCAAGCGTCCTTCATGGCCCAGGGCCTTTAGGAAAGACGAGGCTTCGGTTGCACGCCCGCCCAACTCGCCGGTGTCAACACCGTCATCAGTTTTGGCCATTTTGGCGATACCGTTAAATGTGGCTTCCATTGGAATGCTCCTTAACTACTCAAAAACCAGTTACGGTTTTTTGTTGCTTCTTAATCATGCACCTGGATCTTTTTGAGCGCCTTCAGGCAGCTTTTTGATCATGGTTTCCATGAACCACCAGAAGAACTCGTCACTCTGGTAGCCCTCGATGCGCCCCACTTCTTGGCCGTCGTTTAACAAGATGAATGTTGGTGTGTAAACAGGGGGGGAATTCAAGACTATTTCGTCTTCCAACGGGGCGTGTATCATCACTTTGAACAGCGGTGCAATCCGTCCCTCGGATGTTTTCGGATAGATCGGGCCAATCTCGGCCTTCCAGCGTTCACACCAAGGGCAGCCCACCTCCTCGACCATCATCAATCGAACTTCAGCGTGCATCTGCGCCGTGCTGAGGAAAATTCCCAGCATGCCCGAGATAATGATTCGCATTAAGCGCGTCATGAACAGTACCCTTGCGTAAATATAGATACATAGTAATATGTTTTGATCAAATGAACAAGGACAGAGCAAAATATGTTAGATGCAACATTTGGCGGGGCAATGCTGCAGGGATTTATTGCGTTCTTTTCCCCCTGCGTGCTACCGATGGTGCCGTTTTATTTTAGTTATATGGCCGGAATTTCGATGTCCGAGCTGCAAAATGACGACAGTATTGCACCGGGCGCTGCGCGCCGTTTGGTGATTTCGGCGCTGTTTTTCGCGTTGGGCGTCACCACGATATTCATTCTGTTGGGCATGGGGGCAACGGCGGCGGGCCAATCCGTGCGGATATGGAAAACCGAGCTGACATATGCGGCCGCTGCGATCATATTCGTGTTTGGCCTGCATTTCCTGGGCGTTTTGCGTATTCCGTTTCTATATCGCGAAGCAAAATTTGAAAGCAAAGGCGATCCTTCGACTATAATCGGTGCCTATGTCATGGGTTTGGCTTTCGGGTTCGGCTGGTCAGCTTGCGTTGGGCCGATGCTGGCCAGCATCCTGTTCATCGCCTCGATGAAGGAAACCGTGTTTGAGGGCGGGTTGTTGTTGATGACCTTCGGATTGGCGATGACGTCGCCGTTCGTTTTGGCCGCGTTTTTTGCCAAACCGTTCTTGCGCTGGATGGCGCGCAACCGGAAATATTTAGCCTATGTCGAAAAAGTGATGGGGGCCATGTTGATCCTGTTTGCTATCTTGATGGTAACAAATACCCTGAATGTGATTGCCAATTTCATGATCAAACTGTTCCCGTGGTTTCAATCTTTCGGGTGATTTTTAAAAGGAAAAGCTATGCGTATGATCGGATTTATCTTTGCCACCCTGATGGCGATTGCTGTGCCTGCCAGTGCCGTTGAAATGGGCGACGACGGGTTGCACAAACCCACCTGGCTGGAAGACACCTTTCTGGATCTGCGCGAGGATCTGGCCGAGGCCAATGCCCAAGACAAACGCCTTTTGATCATCTGGGAGCAACGCGGCTGCATCTATTGCAACAAGATGCATAACGAGGTTTTCCCCGATCCCGCTATTGATGCGTTGATTCGCGAAAAATTCTATGTGGTGCAGATGAACCTGTTTGGCGACCTTGAGGTGACAGATTTTGACGGCACAGTGTTGTCTGAGGGCGATATGGCAGGACGCTGGGGGGTTATCTTTACCCCGACGATGATGTTCATGCGCGATGATGAGCCCGAACAGGTTATGGCCACCGAATTTTCCGCCGCCACAATGCCCGGCGCTTTTGGCAAATATACCACCAGACATTTGATGGAATGGATCGTGCAAAAAGGCTATGACGGGGACGAGCCGTTCCAGAAATACCATGCCCGCATGTTGCAAGAAGAGGGTGTGATCGAATAAATATCCAGTTGTCCGCAAACTTTTCTTTTAGCGGTAACATGTTCGTTTATTGGAGCTTTTTGGTAATTTTTGAAAAGATACATTCACAAATACGTATTTATCGTTGCGTGGGTGCGACAAACTGTCTAGCCTTTGAGGCTCGGACGGACAGAATCTAACGGGAGGAATTAAAATGAAGCCAGCTATTTTAGGCATGGCCGCCTTGTTTGCAGCAACGACTGCACTATCTGCAGCGGAAGTTGCGCCAGGCGATGTCGTGTTTGAAGACGGTGCTGTCGCTGCATCAATCACCGGTGTTGCCGGTGATCCAGCGAATGGCCGCATGGTTGTTGCGAGCAAAAAACACGGCAACTGTATCGCGTGCCACACGAATGATGAAATGCCTGACGTCGCGTTTCAGGGTGAAATTGGCCCAAATCTCGCGGGGGTTGCCGATCGGTATACCGAAGCACAGATTCGCGGCATTCTGGTGAACGCCGACATCACATTTGAGGATTCGTTTATGCCATCGTTCTACCGAGTTGATGGATATATTCGGCCCGGCAAGCGCTACACTGGCAAAGAGGCCGACGAGACATTCGCGCCACTGCTTGCTGCACAAGAAGTTGAAGATGTGCTCGCATATCTGATGACGCTTAAATAATGAAAACGAGGAGAATTCACATGGAATTGACGAGACGTAATGCTCTGGCCATCGGTGCTGGTGCGTTCGCCGCGACGATCCTGCCGTTTCAGGCATATGCTGCCGCTGACGAGGCAATTGCTGCCTTTACCGGTGGTGCAGATGTTGGTGACGGTGGTATCACGCTAACAAGCCCCGAAATTGCGGAAAACGGCAACACAGTGCCGGTATCTGTTGACGCACCTGGTGCGGTTTCGATCGTTTTGCTGGCGGCAGGTAACCCTGACCCCGCGGTTGCAACGGCCAATTTTGGCCCGCTTGCCGCCAAACAATCGGTTGCCATGCGCATCCGGCTGGCTGGATCACAAGACATCATTGCCGTCGCCAAAATGGCGGATGGCAGCTTTGTTAAAACGGCAAACGCAATCAAAGTTACAATCGGCGGCTGCGGCGGCTAATCCAAGGAGAACACAACATGGCATCTGGTGTAAAACCCCGTGTTAAAGTGCCCAAGACCGCTGCGGCGGGCTCGAGCATTACAATCAAAACCCTGATCAGCCACAAAATGGAATCAGGCCGTCGTAAAGACAAAGCTGGAGAATTGATCCCGCGCTCAATCATCAATCGCTTTACCTGCGAGTTTAATGGTCAAAGCGTGATTGATGTTGCAATGGAGCCGGCGATTTCAACGAACCCGTTCTTTCAATTTGACGCAACGGTTCCGGAAGCGGGCGAGTTTAAGTTTACTTGGTATGACGATGATGGCGATGTCTATGAAACCGCCAAACCCGTCGCAATGGCCTAAGCGAATTTAATCACGTTAGGGAGGAGACATAATAATGAAAAATAATTCGCTTAAAAGCACTCTTGGGACACTGGCCTTTGCGGCAGCGATGACATTTGGATCGGGGGCCGCGTTTGCTGGTGCCGATCTGGACAAAGAGCTGGTCATCAACGGGGAGGTGAAAATTGTGACTCGCACAGCTGCGCCTGCCCATCTGGATGGTGCCATGGACGAGATTTTTTCCGGCTGGATTTTCCGCAAGGACGAAACCCAAGAAGCCCAGATGGATGATTTTGACAATCCTGGCATGATCTTTGTTGATATTGCGCGGGATGCCTGGGGCAAAGTGGAAGGCTCCGAGGGTAAATCCTGTGCGTCCTGTCACGGGGATGTTGAAGAAAGCATGGCTGGTGTTAAGGCGACATATCCTAAATGGCGCGAGGATGCCGGTGGCGTTCGTTCCATCGATATGGAGATCAACAACTGCCGCACAACCCGTATGGGTGCCGAGGAATGGAGCCTGACCAAGGGCAAAATGACAGCAATGAATGCGCTGATCACGTTGCAGTCTCGCGGTATGCCGGTGAACGTTGCCATTGATGGCCCTGCACAATCCATGTGGGAACGCGGTAAGGAAATGTATTATACCAAAACCGGCCAGTTGGAGATGTCTTGTGCGAACTGTCATGAGGA
>Ga0209345_10003398_pt1 | contig 16460 bp, 13 predicted proteins | sample Cruoilmetagenom7_FD_187294 | JGI IMG/M metagenome (GOLD analysis project Ga0209345, IMG submission 187294) | Oil polluted marine microbial communities from Coal Oil Point, Santa Barbara, California, USA - Sample 7 (SPAdes) (version 2) | ecosystem: Environmental > Aquatic > Marine > Oil seeps ...
AAAGTGTTGACCAAAGCGATTGACCCAAAGCCGGATCGCTTCTCGGCTGATAATCACGCCCCGCGCTGCCAACAGGTCTTCAACATCAGCCGTGCTCAGAGCTAACCGATGGTACGCCCAAACAGCGAAGCAATAATCTCACGAGGATAACGAAACCCCTTTAGGCGTGGCAAATCAATTGGAATATTCATGGGGTCCACATACCTTTAACAAACCCAGTCAACAACTTGGCAATACCGGCGTGAGACAGAAGCGCAAATTGTGCGCATTCCGCTAAACGCTACTGGGGGTCTGTGTTTTGAAACCCTTGAGGCAGAGTTGGCAGTTCGGAATGACCACTTCATCAAGGTGCCATTTATCAGACGGCGCAGGCCGATCCCGCCGGATGGAAGCGGCATACTTTGTACCAAATTTGCCAACCCACTTCCGAATCGTCTCATAGCTCACGATGATGCCGCGCGCCGCAAGTAGATCTTCGACATCGCGTAGGCTCAAGGGAAACCGAAAATAAGACCAGACCGCATATGCAATGATCTCAGGCGGGAAACGGTGGCCTTTGAAGGCGCCGGAATGTTTGGCTTTTGTCATGTCGGTCGGTACGATTTCAGAGCGGGACCCGCAAGTTGACGATGCCCCAGCGCCTACACACATTTATGCAGTACGAAACTTTGCGACAGAACCGCCGGAAGTCATTCACTTCGGAATCGCATTGATTAAGGCTTCGAGGAACTCTTGCATCTTTGCCGGAGCAAGCCATCTCATTACGGCGACCAGATCGTCTTCTTGGTTGATCCATATACAATGCCCGCCCGCACCCAATGCGCTAAAAGCAGTCTCCGGCAGCTTGGGATTGGCATCTTGCCCACGGTTCAACCACCACAGAAAGCCATATTTGTCGAGCGTCGGCGTCGGCTCGAGCGATTGCTTCATCCAGTTTTCTGGCAGGATTTGTTCGCCATCCCAGGCGCCATTTTGACTGATGAACTGACCGAATTTCGCATGATCATTCGCGCTGATGAACAGCCCGCCGCCCCAATGGCCCCCGCCGGTGACCGATTGCATCCGCTTGCCATTGATTTCAACCCACGAGGTCGAATAGCCCTCCCAACGCCAGTGATCAGAGGCACCGATAGGGTTCATAATTCGTTCGCGCAGCACCTCGTGCAGCGGGCGCCCATATCGGTTGAGCAAAGCATAGGCGAGCGCATTCACGCGAACATCGTTATATTCGTAGTAACTGCCCGGGGTGCCGACGTCGCGCAATTGTCCCTTGCGACTGTTGTCTGCATTGACGCCAATCTTACGGTAATGGTCGATTTGATCGCTTTTGCCGAACAGCTCGCCGCGCCACTCGCTGTTCATTTGAAGCATGTGACGCCATGTGATCTTGGTATTCTGGCCAGTTGTGAAACACGGGTCTTTCACGGTCTCGCCAACCGGCTCGTTCAGACTGGGAATCAGGCCATCTTTTACTGCAAGACCCGTGAGAACCGACAGATAGCTCTTTGCGATTGAGAATGTCATGTCTGTGCGGTCCGTGTCACCCCATGCGGCGACGCGTTGTCCGCGGTGCAGGATGACACCGGCGGGGCCGCCGCGCTCTGCAACTGGGCCAACGACCTTGGACCATGGCCCGGATTCGTTCCACTCGACATTCCCCGCGTAAGAGCCGTCGGGATAGTACATGCTGCGGGGCCAGTTCGTCTCGTTTGCCAAGGCTAAATCGACGACGGTCTGAAGGGCTGGGGTGGCGGCATAGGGATTCATGGTTCTGGCTTTCTACTGCTGATGGTGTCTGCCTCCGGGCGATATCGACCCTGGCGGGGATGTGGTGCGACTTTTGGTGTGATGCGATGGGTACTGACAGACCGTTGCGGGTGATTAGCAAAGATTGCAGCATGCGCAATGCTTGGGTCTTCATCGCTGAGACTTTTTTGGGAAGTTCATCTCCTGCTCTGGTTTTTATCGGAACCTGCGCCGCGAGAACGGACGGGTTTCTAGATGGGCGTTTTGAGCGAGTTGGGGCTGGCATGATCCTTTTCCAGACTTGCCTCGTTGACCTGATGTGCGCTGAGCGCGATGAGTTCGGCCAACCTGCGGACGGACGATGTTCTTGTGCGCCATCGAGGGAAGAACATTACATATTCCAACGTCAACTTGGGTGAGAAAGGGCGAATGACCATGCCCGGTCTCATGTTTGATCGTGCGACAAATCCGTCCGAGATCGAAATCCCCAGCCCGCGTGCTGCGAGTTCACACGCAACGACGCCATTGGGCGTTTCAAGTCGGATATTCGGGCTTGTCCCCTTTTTGCGGAAAAGGGCGTCGATGCGCTGTCGCATCACTGTGCGCGGGCTGTTGATCACCAGCGGTTCGTCGCCCATATCGTCGAACGTCACTTCGTCTCGTGCGGCAAGACGATGATCCTCGTGCATCACGGCGACCGCGTCAACCGAGGCCAGATGTTGGATGTCGAATGAACTGTCATCCAGCGGAAGCACAGAAATCCCGATATCGAATTTTTCGCGCCCTAGCCAAATGTCGATGTCGATACGCGTACGGCTGTCGATTGTTGCCGTGAATTGTGGGTCTTCTTCCGTGATCGCCGCGATCGCTTCGGCGATCAGGGCATTGGTGACATGAGGGGCAGTCAGAATGCGCACGTGGCTTCGCTGGTGCGCCTTGATCCGACGCGCTTCGTTTTCGACCTCATCCAACGACGATAGCGCCCGTTCGACCTGGACAAAAAACTCGCGCGCTTCGTACGTCGGGCTTAAGCGGCGTCCCTCGCGCGCGAAAAGCGATATACCGATCTCCTGTTCCAGTGACGCAAGTAGCCGACTCACCTGCGACTGGGTCCGGTGCAGCCTTTCGGCCGCGTCGTTGACGGACCCTCCTTCCATGAAGGCGCGGAACGCAAGAAGGCTTTTGTGGTTCATCGCGCATCCTTTCAGGACATATGCGGTTTTCGTATCTATTTATGCATTAACTGAATTTGACACATATGATAGGTGCGTTACACTTTTGCGCAAAGCTAAAAGTTCCGGCAGTGACCGGGCGAGGGGATAGGGTGCTGAATGTCAGATAACGATTGCAAGGGTGCGGCCTGGGTTTTGAGCCCGTCGCAGTATCTGGCCACGCGACCGGCGACTTTCACGCTGCTGGAGAGGCCGGTATCGCAATATGTCGAGATGCGCGATGGATGCAGGCTTGCCGTTGATACCTATCTGCCTGAATCGGGTAAGCGCCCCAAAGCAGGCGTTCCGACGATCCTGATCCTCACGCCGTACTACCGCCGATTTGCGCTGCGCGACGGGTACGATGCGGCCACGGAGCCCAGCCCCAACATCGCACTTTATCGCGATTTCTTTGTGCCGCGCGGCTACGCCGTCGTGGTCGTCGACGTGCGCGGAACGGGCGCAAGTTTCGGTACACGTGACAGTTTTCGCTCGCCTAAGGAGCGCGAGGATTTTCATGTGATCGCGGATTGGATCATCGCGCAGGACTGGTCGGACGGGACCATTGGATCGACTGGTATTTCGTACCTCGGCGCGGCGGCCTGTTTTTTGTCCAGCACGGGTCATCCGGCGGTCAAGGCGATCGCCCCATTGTTCGCAGTTTGGAACACCTACGCGGATCACTTCTATCCGGGCGGTGTTTTTCTGAACCAGCTGGCCACGACATATGACGACATCATGGTTGGGTTGGATCACAACCGGCCGGATGTGCTGGCGGCGTTTCCCTATTTCAATAATGCGGACTACGCCGGGCCGCAGCCAGTGGATGACGACCACGACGGAAGCTTGAAAGACGCGGCCGTCAAGGAGCATCTCGGCAATTTCCACATGCCGGATTTCATCACCGAGTTTCGCTTTACCGATGATCGGCTGCCTTACGACCCAAATTTTGGAACCCATTCGTTCAGCCCCTATCATTACGCGGATAAAATTCGGTCCGACGTGGCCATCCTGTCGGTGTCCGGCTGGATGGATGGTGCCGGCTTTGCCAACGGTTCGATTGCCCGGTTCTTGTCCTTGCCGAATCCGAACCAGCATGTGCTTCTTGGTCCTTGGGACCATGGCGCACGGAGCAATGTGTCGCCCTGGCGCGGGTCTGTGGGCAGTGACTTCCCTCTTATGGGCGCGGTGTTGCGGTTCTTTGACCAGTACCTGATGGACATCGATACCAAGCTTCAGGACGAAGCGCCCATACACTATTTCAGCGTGCATGCCGAAGAGTGGAGATCAGCGCAACAATGGCCGCCGCTGCCCGAGACGCGCCGCCTTTATCCCGATGTGGATGGTCAGCTGTCCCAGGGTGCGGGTGATGCGGGCCAGGATAGCTTTCGCGCCGATTTCACCCGTGGAACAGGAACGGCAACGCGACACGAGCGCCTGTCGGCCCTGCCGGTCACCGATTACTATACGGATTGGGCCGAGAAAGAGCATGGGCTGTTGTCATGGACAACGCCCCCACTCGACGCCGCTGCAGAAATTGCTGGCCATCCGGTAGTGAACCTGAACATCACCGCGAGCGAGGCCGATGCGGTTCTGCATGTCTACCTGTCCGAACTTGAAGCGGATGGCTGCTTGAGATATGTCACCGAAGGCGTGTTGCGCGCTCTGCACCGCAAGGTGATGCCAGCGCCCGCCGACCAGAACTGGACATGGCCCTATCGGGATTTCAGTCGAAGAAACAGCGTACCGCTTGTTCCCGGTGAGCGTGCGGAATTGCGCTTTGCGCTTTTTCCGACGGCGTGGCGTTTTGCCAAAGGCAGCCGCATCCGTGTGTCGGTCGCTGCTGCGGATAGTGATCACTACGTGCAACTGCCATACGGGCGCCCACCCGAGATCTCGATCCATCGCGGCGGCGATGCCGATGCGAAAGGGTCGTGGATTGAACTGCCCTGGCAGACAAAAAACTAAAGACAACCAACAAGGAGGAAGGCTACGAATGTTACTTTCAAGAACGATAATAGCGAGCGGGATTATTGCGATCTCGGCCGCATCCGCCCAGGCTGGCAAGGACAACGACACCTTCGTCTGGACGACGTCGACCGAAATGGACACGGCCGACATCTATTATGGCAACCAGCGTGAAGCGCTGATCAATGCCTATGCGCTGTGTGACGGGCTTTTGCATCGCGACCCTATCACGAATGAATTTCAGGCTCTTCTGGCGACAAGCTGGGAGTGGACGAATGACACCACGCTCGATCTGGACCTGCGTGAGGGCGTAATGTTCCATGACGGCACGGAATTTGATGCCGAAGATGTCGCCTATACCCTCAATCATGTGGCAGACCCGGACAGCGATATGAAAATTCGCGTGCTCGTGGACTGGATCGACAATGTCGAGGCGATCAGCTCGCACAAGGTGCGTATCCATGCCAAGCGCCCGACACCGGCCGCGCTGCAGTATCTGACAGGAACTTCGCCGATATATCCGTCAGGCCACTATGACAACGCTCCCGTGGTGCCGGGGTCCGATGGTGCAGAACGGCGTGATTGGGGTGCGGTTCTGCCGGTCTGCACGGGCCCTTACACGCTGGCTGAATACGTCGCAGGCGAATCTTTGACACTAGAGGCAAACCCAGACTATTTCGATGACAGCCCCAAGGGTAAGCCGTCGATCGGCAAGCTGATCTATCGCACGATCAAGGATCCGGAAACGCAGATCGCCGAAGTTGTAACCGGCGGCGTTGATTGGATTTGGGGCGTGCCGCCTGAAAATGCAGACATGCTGGCGACAATGGGCAACCTAACAGTTGTATCTGCACCGACCATGCGGATGTCGTTTCTGTCGCTAGATGCTGCGGGCCGCACCGGCGATACGCCGATGACGGACATCAAGGTACGTCAGGCTATGGCCCATGCCATCAACCGCAAGGCTATCGTCGAGAATCTTGTTGGCGATGGGGCCCAGATCTTGAACTCGATTTGCGCTCCGGTTCAGTTCGGCTGCGACACCGATGTAAAGCAATACCCCTATGACCCGGAAAAGGCCAAAGCGCTTTTGGCTGAAGCGGGATACCCGGATGGCTTTAGCGTGCCCTTCCACGCTTACCGTGACCGCCCCTATTCCGAGGCTGTTCTGAACGATTTGCGTCAGGTCGGCATCACAACGGATCTCCAATTCCTGCAGTGGCGTGCGCTGCGTCCCAAGATCGTGAATGACGAGGTGCAGGTCGGTCATTTGACGTTTGGTTCGAACGGTATCCTCGATGTGTCTGCCTCTACCAGCTACTACTTTTCTGGAAGTTCGGACGACTACGCCCGTGACGAAGAGGTAAAGGCTTGGCTTGAAGAAGCTGATCGTACCACCGATCTGGAAGAACGGAAGGCGCTGTATTCCAAGGCGCTGAACAAGATCGCAGATCAAGCCTATTACATTCCGCTCTTCGTGTATGGCCGAACCTATGCCTTCAACAAGGACCTAGATTACCCGGTAACACCCGACGAGATGGCACATTTCTACTTGGCCAAGTGGAAGTAAATCCATCCGACCCGGCAAAAGACCGTGTGGAGGACAGCCTGTCCTCCACACGTTTGATCAGGAGACGACATGATCGTATATCTATCAAAGCGGCTTTTCATGACGGTCCTTGTGATCGCCGTGACCTCGGTGATCGCTTTCCTACTCGTGCATTTGTCCGGCGACCCTGCGGCGGCAATGGCCGGCGAAGGAGCGAGTGACGCCGACATCGAGGCCGTGCGTGCAACATATGGTTTCGACCGTCCGCTTTACGTGCAGTACCTGGATTGGGCAGGCCGAGTTTTGACTGGCGATCTGGGGCGTTCGACATACCTGCGCGCCGATGTCACCGAAGTTCTGGCGCGGCATATGCCGGTGACCGCAACGCTCGGCGCATGTGCGTTGGGATTTGCGCTTGCCCTGTCGATCCCGCTTGGCGTTTTTGCGGCACTTCGACCGAATTCGATGATCGACCGATTTTCCCTCTGGCTTGCGGTTGCGGGGCAGGCGTTGCCATCCTTTCTGTTTGCGTTGGGCCTGATGTACCTGTTCGGTGTCCACCTGCGCTGGCTGCCGATCTCGGGAAGTGACACTTGGTTGCATTTTATCATGCCTTCGATTGCCTTGGGCTATTACGCGACCCCGGCGATCATGCGTCTGACACGGTCGGGTATGCTCGACGTATTGCAATCTGATCATGTGCGTACCGCCCGCGCTTATGGGCTCGCGCCGTGGCGCGTGGTTGTACGCCACGGTTTACGCCATGCCATCATTCCCGTCGTCTCGCTGGCGGCGGTGCAGCTCGGTTTCATGCTGGGCGGGTCGATCGTTATTGAAACGATCTTCTCTCTCAAAGGCATTGGCTATCTCGCTTGGGAGTCGATCCAACGTGCGGATATCGAGGTGATTCAAGCCATCCTGCTGGTCATCGCCGCGGCCTACGCCGTACTCACACTTCTTGCTGACCTACTGAACGCGGCTCTTGATCCGCGCATCCGGATTTCATGATTGATATGACAACTCCTGCTCATGATATGACCGCTGTTTCGATGTCACCCGGTCGGGTGGCGCTACGGCGTGCCCTACGCCACGGTGGTTTCTGGATTGGCGGAACGATTATTCTCGTGATCGTTCTATTGGCCATCTTCGCCCCGCTGATCACCCCTTATGATCCCTCGATACAGGGTCTGGCCCAGCGTTTCGTCCCGCCGGTGTGGGCGGATGGCGGCAGCTGGCAACATCCGCTCGGCACCGACAACCTGGGGCGCGATCACATGGCGCGCATGCTCTTCGGGGCGCGCATCTCGCTTGGTATCGGCCTGCTGACAGTCGTGATTTCGGGGTCAATCGGAACCGCAATGGGCATTTGCGCAGGCTACTGGGGCGGTTGGCCGGACATGATCATCAACTTTTTCATCACGGTACGGCTGACTCTGCCCGTTGTGTTGGTCGCGCTGGTGGTGGTGGCACTGATCGGCAGTTCCCTTTGGCTTTTGATTCTGGTGATCGGGCTGTTGCTATGGGACCGGTTCGCGATCGTCGTGCGCAGTGCCACCCAACAGATCGCACAGCGTGAATACATCACCTCTGCCCGCGCAATCGGAAGCTCGACGTCGCGCATTCTGTTCCGCGAGATATTGCCGAACATCACCGGGCCGTTGATCGTCGTCGCATCAATCGAGATTGCGCACGCGATCTTGCTGGAGGCCGCGCTGTCCTTCCTGGGCCTTGGCGTGCAACCGCCTAACGTGTCTTGGGGCCTAATGGTGGCCGAAGCAAAGGCACAGCTTCTCTTTCGGCCATGGATGATTGCCATTCCAGGCACGGCGCTCGTGCTGCTTGTCTTTGCGATCAACCTCGTCGGAGACGCGCTGCGCGATGTGACAACCCCTGAAGGAAAAGCCTGATATGCCCAGTGACACCCGAATACTCAGTGTCAAAGGACTGAACGTCGAAATCCCGGTGCCCGGCGCGATCTTGCGCCCGGTTCGTGGGGTCAGTTTTGATGTCGGTCGCGGTGAAACCGTCGCGGTGGTCGGAGAATCCGGTTGCGGGAAAAGCCTGACCGCGCTTGCCATAATGGGGCTCTTGCCGCGCCAGGCCAAGGTGCGGTCCGAGGCGCTGCATCTGAATGATGAATCCCTTGAGGCCGCCAGCGCCAAACGCTGGAGACAATTGCGTGGCGACCGCATCGCGATGATCTTTCAGGATCCCATGACGGCACTCGATCCGTGCTACCGGATCGGTGACCAGATGTGCGAGATCTTGTTGCAGCACTGCAAAATGTCGAAGTCAGATGCCATAGTCCGGTCGATTGATCTGCTTGCAAAGGTCGGCATTCCAGCGCCGACGGAGCGACTGAAACAATATCCCCACCAGCTTTCGGGCGGGTTGCGTCAGCGCGTGATGATTGCAATGGCACTCCTGTGCGAGCCTGAGTTGATCATCGCAGACGAGCCGACCACCGCTCTGGATGTGACGATCCAGGCCCAAATCCTGCGGCTGTTGCGCGATATCCAGCGCGAGACCAATATCGGCCTGTTGCTGATCACGCACGACCTGGGCGTCGTTGCCGGGATGGCCGATCGGATCGTCGTCATGTACGGCGGCGAGGTCGTCGAGGTTGGCACGTGCGATCAGGTGCTTGCAAAACCGCTGCATCCTTATACCGAAGGGCTCGTGCGCTCGATTCCGGTGCCGGGCGAGACCCAGCAAGGTGAAACGCTTGGATACATTCCCGGCGTTGTTCCCAAACAGGTTGGCGAACTTGTGGCATGTGGTTTCGTGGAACGATGCCCCTACGCCCGAGAGGCCTGTCGCGCGGGAGCGGTCAGCCTGCGGGACGCCGCGGATGGGCGGCTCATGCGATGCATCCTGCCTGTCGACGGTAGCGGGCGTGACCCAGCAGTCTGGTTTCTGCCTGAAGGCGAAGATACCGAAAGCACAACAAAAAACGGGAGCATTTGATGGCCGAAGTTTTATCCATGCGGGGTGTGACCCGCGACTACAGCGTCGGCGGTAGCTTTGCAAAGAAGCAGACGTTGCGGGCGTTGCGCGGCATCGACTTGGGCGTCGAAAAAGGGCGTACGCTTGGTCTCGTTGGCGAATCCGGTTGCGGCAAGAGCACGCTCGCGCGGATCCTTCTGGGGGTCGAGACCCCGTCGGCAGGCGAGGTTCTGGTCGGTGGAAAGCCTATCGAAAGCTATGACCGGATTGAGCGTGCCCGCCTGATACAACCGGTGTTCCAAGACCCATATTCGTCGCTCAATCCGCGGATGACCGTCGAGGCGATCATCGCCGCGCCGATGCGCGTACGCGGCGAGCGTGGTCGCAGCCTGCAAACCAAGGTGCGCGAACTGGCGGGCGAAGTGGGCCTGCCCCGGCATTTGGTCGAGGCATATCCGAGCCAATTGTCCGGCGGGCAGCGACAGCGCGTTGCCATCGCCCGTGCCTTAATCGGCGAGCCGGAAATCCTGATTTGTGACGAACCGACATCGGCGCTTGATGTCTCGGTGCAGTCGCAGATCCTGAATCTGCTGCACAACCTCAAAAGCCAGCTGGACCTGACGATGATCCTGATCAGCCATAACCTCGCGGTCGTTCACCATCTCGCCGATGAGGTTGCAGTGATGTACCTAGGTCAGATCGTCGAACGCGGGCCAAGCCGCGAGATCTTTGAGAAAGCCAGCCACCCTTATTCCGAAGCCCTGCTGAAGGCCGTGTTGCCACCACGGGCAGGGGCCAGGCTGCCGGAAAAGGCGCTGGAAGCAGAGTTTCCAAGCCCGGTCAATCCGCCGAGCGGCTGTACGTTTCATCCGCGTTGTCCCAAGGCCCAGGCGCTGTGCGCACAACAGATGCCAGAGAAAAGTGGCACCGAGCATATCTATCGGTGTCACTTTCCAAACAACTGAAAGAAATCTTATGCCTGCGACTTTGATTGACTATATAGTGACCGACCGCCAGCCCTTTGCCAACGGCAAGAGCTTTGGTGAGACCGGGGCGTATGAACGCCTGAAAGGGCGCGCGATTTTTCGCGCCGACCCTTCGGCCCGGGGTATCAGGGATGTGACCGATATTGCTCTGGCCCCCCGCGATGAAACGGAGAGGGTAAGGTTCGAGGCCGATTTCTGCATCCTCCGCCCGGTCGACCCTGACAAGGGGAATAGCAGGCTTTTTTATGACTATGGCAACCGTGGCGACAAACGTGCGCTGCAATTTTTCAACGGCGCCACGTCGAGCAACGATCCAATAGACGAAGAGCACGCTGGCGACGGGTTTCTGATGCGTCGTGGCTATACGGTGGCCTGGCTCGGATGGCAGGGTGATCTGCTGCCGGGGGACGGGCGCGTCTTGCTTCAGGTTCCGGTTGCGACACAGGACAACCAGCCAATCACCGGGACGATCTGCGTAGAGTTCATAACGTCCGAGGCCGGGCGTTATGATATGGTGCTAAGTTCCTTAGCCTCCACTCGAAGCTATCCGACGACATCCCTCGATACATCGCGGGCAAGGTTGACCCGACGCCCTTATGCACACGCAGAAAAACAGGAAATTGCGGCCGATGCATGGGCCTTTGCACGGCTGGAGCGGGGTGGGACGGTTGACAACAAGAAGACCGATACGGCGATCATTCCCTCGCACAGAAACCTTTATCTTCGGGACGGATTTGAGCCAGGCTGGATCTACGAATTGATCTACGAGGCCCAAGACCCGCTTGTCCTCGGGCTCGGACATGTCGCCGTTCGCGACTTCATAAGCTTCCTGAAAAAAGGTGCAGCGGTGGTGGACGGTCAGCCTGCGCTGGCAACGCTGCCCTTTGACAAGGCATATGCTTGGGGGCGCTCGCAAACGGGGCGGTGCATACGGGATTTCGTCTATCTGGGGTTCAACGACGACGGACAGGGCGATCGGGTCTTTGATGGCGTTCTGCCGCATGTGGCGGGCGCAGGTAAGATGTGGATGAACCATCGTTTTGCCAATCTCACGCTTCTTCCTGGCCAAGAGCAAGAGAACCATTTTACACCGGTGGATCGTTTTCCCTTTTCGTACGCTCAAAGTACGGATCACTTGACGGGCAAAGAGGACGCCATTCTCAAACGACCGAAAACCGACCCGCTGGTCATTCACACCGATACATCTTGCGAGTATTGGCACCGTCGCGCTTCGCTGGTTCATACGGACACCCAAGGCGAGGATCTGGAGCAGCCCGATAGTGTGCGCATCTATTTTTGGGCCAGTTCGCAGCATTTTGCAGACCCCAAGCTGACGGCACCGTCCAAAGGCATTGCACAGACCCCCTGTAACGTCGTGGCTACGCATTACTTTTTCCGATCGGTGCTCGACCGGCTGGACGCCTGGGCCAGCACAGGCAAGCCACCGCCGTCAAGCTGCTATCCGACGCGGGCAGAGGCAACGCTGGTTCCCGCGAAAGAATGGCGCAGAACGTTTCCCGAGATACCTGGCGTGGCCTTGCCCCGTGGCCCTAGCGGCCTGGAACATCTCGATTTCGGTGCGACATTCGAGGCAACAGGAACGATCAGCGCGTCACCGGTCACGTTAGCGGGCGGGACCTATGCAGTTCTGGTGCCGACGGTGGACGAGGACGGCAATGATCTTGGCGGTTTGCGGGCCCCCATGGCGGCGGTTCCGCTGGGGACGTATACGGGGTGGAGTCTGCGACGCCGTGGTCTCGGGCACGGAGCGATGGTCGGTATTTCAGGCAGCTACATTCCCTTCCCCGATATCGACGAGGAACGCCACCAAACTAGCGATCCACGCCCATCTATCCTGTCGCGGCACGTTAGCCCCAAGGCCTATAGCGACGCCATCCGCCGCGCCGCCGAGGAATTGGTTGCCCGCAACTTTATGCTTGAATGCGACATCGAGAATTGCGTGGCGCTTGCAAGCGATTGGGGCCGACCCCGTCATCTAACGCGCCTGCCGGTCGCACGCGACTCCAATCGTTCCGGTCAAGGAGGACCCCGACAATGACGTTTGATGGAATGATCGTTTGCCCGCAACCCGAGGCCGCGGAAGCGGGGGCAGACATCCTGCGCAAGGGCGGCAACGCGGTTGATGCCGCCTTGGCCTGTGCATTTGCTCAAGGTGTCGTTGACCCGTTGATGTGTGGCATCGCTGGGTTCGGCAGCATGGCACTTTTCAAACCTGAAACCGGAAAGACAGAATACCTGGATTTCCACGCCCGGGCGCCGCTTGCGGCCACGCCGGATATGTGGGCCGACCTGATCGAAGGCGAAACGCGTGACGGTTTCGGCTTTGTTCTTAAGGGCCGCGTTAACGATCTGGGCTATCAGTCGATTAGTGCACCCCCGGCCTTGCGTGCCTATGCCGAGGCCCATCGTGCTCATGGCGACCTGCCTTGGGAAGCGATCATCGAACCGGCGATCAATTGGGCTGAGGACGGGTATTTCGTGCGCCCCGCCATGCAAACCTTCTTCGCGGAAGGATCAGGAATGGGGCGAGCGGCAACCGCAGAACGCCTCGCCTTCAGCGCCGCGGGTCGCGTGCTTTATTGCCAGACTGACGGGCGCCCGAAAGCGACAGGGGCGGTGATCAAGAACCCGGATTACGCCCAGACACTGCGTATCATCGCGAAGGACGGGGCGGATGCTTTCTATTCCGGGCAGATCGCGGACCGTATACTTGCCGACATGGCGGCAAATGGCGGGCTGCTTACTGCCGGCGATCTGGAGGATTGCGCCGCCGACTGGACCAAACCGATCGAAGGCAGCTATCGCGGGCGGCGAATTGTCACCAACCCCCCTCCCGGCGGCGGGGTGATGTTGCTCGAGATGCTCAATATCCTCGAGAATTTCGAGCTCTCAAACTATGAGCATAATAGCCCGGCCTATATAGCGCTTGTATCCGAAGCGATGAAACGCGCCACGATCGACAAGGACCAGCGTGTCGGTGATCCCCGCTTTGTGGACGTGCCGCTGGCCAAACTCATCAGCAAGGAACATGCGGCAACCCTCGCCGACGAGATACGTCGCGGCGAACGAGCCACCGTCCGGCGGTTGCAGGCCACCGATGTCGTTCCACGCAATACAACACATATTTCTGTGGTGGATGGCGATGGCAATTGCGTGGCGATGACCCATTCCCTCGGTATGCCGTCCGGCGTGATAACGCCCGGGCTCGGGTTCATGTACAACGGGTGCATGGGCGTATTCGATCCCCGTCCCGGCCGTCCCGGTTCGATTGCGCCGGGTAAATCACGCTTTAGCGCAGTGTGTCCCACGATCATGTTCGAAGGGGACCGTCCGGTGCTCGTGCTGGGCGCGCCCGGCGGCACGCAGATCGTTATGGGTGTCCTTCAGACCATCCTGAACACGGTTGATTTTGGCATGCCGGTGACCGAAGCGGTTTCAGCGCCACGGTTTTCCTCGACTGGTAACGCGATCGACGTCTCCAACCGAATACCGCGTACCATTACCAAAGCGCTGGAGGCCGACGGCCACGAAATCATTCGCAACGCCTATGGCTACACAATTGGTTGGGTCCACGCCGTTAGCCTTGGCGACGGCGGAATCGACGGCATGGCCGATCCGGGGCGCGATGGTGTGGCCTATCGGGTCAAGCCTGCGGACGTCAAACCGAGGTAAGCCAACACTGTTTCTGTCTCAACACATACACGGCGAAGGTGAATAAATGAACTATGGCGACACGCGACCTGATTGTCTTGATTTCAATCCGTTCAAGGCGATCGTCACACCCCGGCCTATTGGATGGATCGGAACGTTAGATGGCTGCGGGGTTCCCAACCTTGCGCCCTATTCATTTTTCAACGGGGTGGGCGCCTATCCTGATCAGGTTTTCTTTGCGAGCGACGGCACCAAGCACAGCTATATGAATGCCCGTGACAGGGGTGAGTTCACCTTTTCTCTGGTTACCGAACAGCTTGCAGAGGCGATGAACAAGACTTCAGAAAGTCTGCCCTATGGCGTGAGTGAGTTCGACGCCGCCGGGCTGGACAAGGGCTATCCGGTCGAGATCCGCACGCCCTTCGTCGCCGCTAGCCCTGCCGCGTTCGAATGCGTCACGCTCCAGACAATGCAACTCGAGGATCGGACCGGAAAAATGATTGATCGCTACATGGTTATCGGCGAAGTCGTCCGCACCCACATTCGAGATGAGTTCATCACTGAAGGCCGCTTTGATACCCTGCGTGCGCAGCCTATAGCGCGCATGGGGTATCGCGATTACACGACCGTAAATGACGCTTGGGAACTGACGCGTCCTGACGACTGAGCCAAGGTGAGGTTTTGAATAGCCCCACCGGCAATCCGTGAAATGCTTGACCCTAGGGTGCGGTTACAGAGCGATAATCAGTATGAAGCCCCAAATTTTCCTGAAATCTTCTCTTCATTTTGTGCTGATCTATTCGGGAGCACTGGCGTTCGGACTTGTTGCCCACTGGATGCGGTTTCCCCTTCCCTGGATGATCGGGGCCTTGGTGTTTGCCTCAACTGTACGGCTTGCGGATCGACCTTTGAGGGTGCCAGCGCAAACCCGACAGATCGGGCAGGTTCTCGTGGCAACATCTGTCGGGCTTTCATTCACGCCGGAGGCGGTCGGCGCAATGAAGACGCTGGTGGTTCCCATGTTGGGCACCGCGATCGTTACGATCTTTCTCGGTTTCGTTGTTGCTGCATTTCTCATGCGGGTAAGCCGAGTTGACGTTGTCACGGCGGTGCTGGCCTCCATCCCGATGGGCCCAGTGGAAAGCGCGAACCTCGCGGCGAAGTATGATGTGCGCCCCGGGCCGGTGGTCTTTGCTCAAACGCTCAGGATCATGTTGCTTGTGATCTTGATCCCGCCTGCAATTGTAGCGCTCGACGGGACGGTGAACGATCCGGTTGCCGCGCTCAGCCGCATGGACTGGACCGTGTCGGGCGCGATCTTGCTGGCTGTGACTGGCATTCTCGGCGCACTGCTCGCGCGGTGTGTGGGTCTGGCCAACCCGTTCTTCGTGGGCTCCTTGGGTGGGGCTGCCTGTGCCGCCGCATTCAGCTTGCCGATCACCGCCTACCCCTATCCTTTGCTGGTTCTCGCGCAAATCTTTCTTGGTGTCTGGCTCGGCGCGGTTTTTGACCGCGAACTCATGCGCAGCGCGGGTGCCTTTATCCCCGGAGCGGTGCTTGCTTCCTTGTTGCTGATTGCCCTGTGCATTGGTATGGGCGTGGGCCTCACTTGGATCACCGGCGAGACTTGGCAGGTCATGCTGTTATCCACCGCCCCAGGGAGCGTGACGGAAATGGCCCTGACCGCAAAAATCCTCGAAGATGGGTTGGCGGTGGTGACGGCGTTCCACGTTGTGCGCATATTCATTATTCTACCGTTAGCGGGCTCTATAATCGGTCTGACTGTGCGTGTGACGGATCGCTGGGGCTTGCAACGATAGCTAGAGATGGATACCAGCTGCCATGATTTTTCCGTGCCACAGGCGGCATCGAAGTGTTTCCGATGGGCGTTTGAATAGTTCCGGAATTCCCGGATGGAGCTGACGCTGGGCTAGGCAGTGGCGTTGTTGGGTCTATCCCAACAAAGGGGTTCTGTCGCAAAGTTTCGTACTGCATAAATGTGTGTAGGCGCTGGACACATTTATCCTGCGAGGGCGGCGAACTGCTTGAAGGGTAAGTGCCCTATTTGGCCTAGCTGTCCCTTGCGGATCATGTGTGCGGTTTCGATCCCAGCTAGGCAACACACCCATTAATTCTTGTTTGCGGGCATAGGTTTGTGATTAATTTCGTCCAAACAACGACCGGAGATCAAACGTGTCTGGGATGAGAATTATCAGGTCTACGGGGTCCGCAAGGCGTGGCATCAGCTGAAACGCGAGATATAGCTAAAAGTTGGTGATGGCCCCTGAGGGGCGGCATATCATGGCGTTGTTCACGCGCCGCAATTCTCATCTGAGAAAAGGATATGCCACATGACGAGAGATACCATCACCCAGCTGACCG
>Ga0209345_10003399_pt1 | contig 16453 bp, 17 predicted proteins | sample Cruoilmetagenom7_FD_187294 | JGI IMG/M metagenome (GOLD analysis project Ga0209345, IMG submission 187294) | Oil polluted marine microbial communities from Coal Oil Point, Santa Barbara, California, USA - Sample 7 (SPAdes) (version 2) | ecosystem: Environmental > Aquatic > Marine > Oil seeps ...
TAAAGATAAATCACTTTACGAAGATTTACATACTGCTAATATTAATCCTATGACTATGACAATATTGAGAAGCTTTGTAATAAATATTTTACACCTAAATAAAGTAAAATCTATTAAAAATCAACTACTTGATAATAGATGGGATTTAGATACAACTTTGAAATTATTATTTAAAATTTAGTTTTTAGTGGATTTAGCTAATCAAATGCTTGTAGTGCCAATTTTTTAGAAATATTACTTAACTCTTGTGTTACATCTTTTTGAACTTTATTTGAGATTACTCGTATCTCTCCATCTATATCAACAAGACGAATAGATTCTATAGGTGTACCAAAAACTATCTCTTCAGGATAATAAGGGATTAATTCAAAATATTTTGAAAGTTGATCAAACACAAACTCATATTTATACCCAGCCCCATCATAACGACATTAATTTCCCAATAAATAAGAAGATACCCCTAGTTTCACATTACACTCCAAATTGTCTTTATTAATAGTTATATTTTATCCTTTTAAATAATATCTATATATGCTTTTAATAAAATAAATTATAGCTAAAAGATTTGGACAATATTTTATTCTAAATATTTTTGAGAAAAGTAGAAAATTATTTACTGTAACAATAATAAATCTTCAGGTGTTTTTATAATAAAATCTGCACCATTTTGTTCTAACTCAGCTACTGTTCTAAACCCCCAAGATACTCCTACAGCGACCATATTTGCATTTTTTGCAGTTTTCATATCAGTTGGTGTATCTCCAACAAAATAAATATCTCGAGTATCTATTTGAAGTTTTTCTGCGATACCTAAAGCACCAGCAGGATGTGGTTTTTTCTCCAGCTCATTTTTTTGACCAGAGACAACAATGAAAGGGATGTCTCTTAGAAGTTTTTCTACATAAAGTTTCGTAAACTTATCTGGTTTATTTGATAAAATCGCAAGAGGTATGTTTTGAGATACAAGTTGTTCCAAAAGTATTTTTATACCCTCATAAGGTTTTGTATTAGTATGTAGTGTTTGTTCATAAAATTTTATAAATAACACCAAAGCATCATCAAGACAATTTTGCGATATATATTTTGGCATTGCATTTTCTATCAATACTTTTGCACCATCTCCAACAAAATATCTATATTGTTCAATAGAATGAGTAGGACAATTAAGTTGCCGTAAAACTTTATTAGCATTAATTGCAATATCTTCAAGAGAATCTATAAGTGTACCATCGAGATCAAATATCACTGCTTTTTTCATGAGAAATCTCCTTTATAAGTTATATTGAAATTGTAACTTTATTCTAAGAAGTTTGTCAATGTCAAAAATGTTATCAAACTATGTAATTTGATTTTAAACATTCACACTTAAAGGGCAACATTTAAAAGTATAAGGTCACATAGTTATTTAGGAAATTTATCTCCTTGTAGATTTGAAGAAGTTAATAATATGTTAAAAATAGAAATGGTTGCTTAGAATTATAAAATAAAGTGTCTGAATTTAAGTTACCACTCCAGTATTTAATTCTTCAATAGTAAAAGTATCTTTAGATTGTTCTACAAAAGAAGAAAAAGTTTCATTTTTTACCATAACATCTTTATTGAGAAAAAAATTTGAAACAACATAATAGAGGATTATTATAACCAATATTATAATTAACAAAATAAACGTATCTTCAAAAAATCTTTTTGTACTACCTTTCATAATAAATCTTTATTGTGAAAATTCTTGAAACTCTAGCTTAGCTTCATTTAAAAGCTTTTGTGCTACTTCCAACTCTTTTAATCCAGATTTATATACCTCTACACTGTTACTTAATGTTATCTCTGGATCAACTAACTTTTCAAGTAATTTTTGTGCCTCTTGAATTTTATGTTCAAACGAAACTTTCTCTTGATTCTCACTCATATTTACCCTCCAACATTTGTATTATTTTATCTTCAAATTTCTCTACTTCTACCAAAAATGCATCATGTCCATAATCACTTTGAATCATATCATAGGTACATTTATCACCATTTCCAATATCATCCATAATAGTTTTTATCTCTTCCATCTCAGCTGGAAAAAATAGCATATCTCCACTAAAAGAGATTAAGTGAAGTTTACATTGTATTTTTTTTAATACATCTTCTAGCTTATCACTATTTCTTGCCGCATCAAAGATATTAATTGTTTTTACAATATAAAGATAACTTAATGGATCAAAGTTATGTGGAAAATTATAACCATTATATTCTAAATATCTCTCAACTTCAAATCTACCAAATAATTCATATAATCCATCTTGTGCTACATACTTTCGCCCGAACTTCTCATTCATGGAACCCGTTGCTAAATAGGAGATATGCCCAGCCATTCTTCCTACTGCTAAACCCTTAAGACCATTTTCTTTTATATCTTTTGAATCATAATAACCATCTTTAAAATCAGGATCATTTTTAATAGCTTCCATTGCTACTTTATTAAAAGCTATAGCCCATGATCTCGTATATGCTGTAGTTGCTAAAGGGATAATAACATCAGCAAAATCAGGATATTCTATAGCATAACACAATGCTTGCATACCACCCATGCTTCCACCAACAATAGCTTTTACATGGAATATTCCAAGCTTATCCCAAAGTGATTTCTGAGCTTTTACAATATCACTAATAGTTAAAACTGGAAATTTAAATCTATATGGTATTCCATTTTTATCTAAACTCATAGGTCCAGTTGAACCAAAACAAGAACCAATATTATTTGTAGCAATTACAAAATATTTTTTTGTATCAATAGCTTTCTCATCACCGATTAAATTATCCCAGTAGCCTGGCTTTCTATCATCCTCATAAAAACCAGCAGCATGATGCGAACCTGTTAGGGCATGGGTAATAATAATAATATTTGATTTATCTGCATTTAATTCACCATAAGTTTCATACATTATCTCGTATGATTCCAATAATCGTCCACTTTCTAAATACAGTGGTTTATTAAATACAGCTTTGTTTGTTACAATTTTCAACTATACCCTTATTGCTTGTTCTAAATCTGCAATTAAATCATCAACATTTTCTAAGCCAATACTTAGTCTAATTAGACCTTCACTTATTCCAGCTTTTGCTAACTCGTCTTTTTTAAGTTGTTGATGTGTAGTAGATGCAGAATGATTTATAATAGATTTACTATCACCAATATTAGCAACTATAGAAAATAAACTTACTTTATCTAAAATAACTTTTGCAGTTTCTATATTTTCAACTTCAAAACTCACTAGTCCACTAGCACCTTTTTGTAAATATTTTATAGCATTATCATAACTTTTATCGTTTTCAAGTAATGGATAATTTACTTTTTTAACTAAAGGATGTGTTTGTAAAAATTTAGCAACTTTTAGTGCTGAATCACTATGTTGTTTTATTCTTAAAAAGAGTGTTTCTAAGCCTTGTATAAATAACCAAGCATTAAATGGACTTAGTACAGCCCCTGTATCTCTTAATAATATCATTCTTGCTCTAAACGTAAAAAGCATTCCACTAGCAGGACAATCAGAAAACACTAAACCATGATAACTAACTTCTGGTTCGTTAAAATAGTTGTATCTATCATTTTCTTTTATTTTTTCTACCAAATTCTTTCTTTCTACAATCAAACCACCTATTGCTGTTCCCTGTCCTGTAGTGTATTTACTAGCACTATGAACAACAACATCAACGCCTAATAATAATGGTTGAGATAGAAATGGAGTTGCAACTGTATTGTCAACTATTGTCAAAATATTATGTTTATTTGCTATACTTATTATTTCATCAAAGTTTGGCACATCAATACTTGGATTGGAGATAGTTTCAAAGAAAATACATTTACTTTTATCATCTACTAAAGCTTCTATATCAGAAGGAGATTTCACATCAAAAAATCTAGCTTCAATACCAAGTTTTTTTAATGTTTGAGTAAATAGTGTAATAGTTCCACCATATAATTGATTTGATACAACTATGTTATCTCCAGCTTCTGCTATATTTAAAATAGAGTAAAAAATTGCACTCATACCACTAGATACAGCTAAAGCCGCACTACCACCTTCAACTTCTGCAAATCTTTTTTCTAGAACTGCACTAGTAGGATTCCCTACTCGTGTATAAACATTATCTGTACCTTGCTCTAGGTTGAAACTACTAGCTGCAAAATCAGAAGTACCAAAATCATAAGCTGTACTCATATAAATAGGTACTGACATAGTACCTTGTGAATCTTTTTCGTATCCTGCATGTAAAGCAATAGTTTCTGGTTGCATAATATCCCTCTTTTATAAATTATTTGGCTATTTTATCTAAATTACAATTTAGGTAGAATTAAATTATATAAACACTTTTAAGCTCTTTGATTAGGTCTTCAACATTGTTATTTATATAATATCCACTATCAAGTTCTACATCACCCAACTTAGATTTAATTGTGAGTGTTACTTCTCTTTTTCCCTGATTTTTAGAAATTATTTCAAATAAATCATATAAAATTTTATCATCATTAGAAAACTCAACAGCAACATTTAAAGGTGGAAGTACTTTTTCTACTTTTTTCCCTTTTTTTAGTTTTTCTGTTTTTGCTTCTTTAAGGGACTCTATTTTTTTAAGACTAAATTTTGTCCCAAAATCATCTATTTTTACCCCAACTTTAAAAGCAATTGGTTTAGTAAGATCAAAATCTTCACGAAGTTCCTTGATTCTGTCCTCAAAAAGCATCAACTCATGATTTCCGTGAAGATCCATAATAGTAGCTATCCCAAATTTATTTCCTTTTTTGGAAACTTTTTCAACTATACTTTCTATTTGTCCGATAATAAGTGTTTCACTTCCATCCGATAAGGTATCAACTTCACTACTTAAAGTGTAGTTTATCGCATCAAGTGTTTCCCTATATTTATCCAAAGGATGTCCAGATACATAAAATCCTAAACTCCCTTTTTCAAACTCTAAAATCTCTTTATCGTCATATTCGGGCATATCATTAATAGATATACTGACTGTTGTCATATCTTCATCATCACCAAACAAACTTCCAACAGCTTGTTTTTTTGCTTGTGCTGCTTTACCTGCTGCTTCAACTATATCTTCAACTTGCAACAACATCGCTTTTCTCGAATATGAAAAGCAATCAAATGCACCTGATTTAATAAGTGTTTCAATTACCCTTTTATTTACTTTAGAACTGTCTATTCGACTTACAAAATCACTTAAATCTTTAAAGCCACCCTCTTCTCGTGAATGTAAAATTGATTTTATAGCAACATCTCCAGCACCTTTTAAAGCACCCATACCAAACATAACAACTTCTTTGTCCTCTATTACGTTTGCACTAAAAACTAAAAAAGAGTGATTTATATCAGGAGGTACTAGTTCAAAGCCCATTCTTTTTACTTCATCAACATATTTTACAACTTTATCCGTATTATCTTTTTCACTTGTCAAAAGTGCCGCCATAAATTCTGTAGGGTAATAACATTTTAGATATGATGTATAAAAAGTTACCATCGCATATGCTGCTGAGTGTGATTTATTAAATCCATATCCTGCAAACTTTACAATCAAATCAAACAGCTCTTCACAATGTTGACGATTATACCCTTTTTTTACCCCACCATCTGCAAACTCTACCTTAAGTCGATCCATCTCCTCTTTGATCTTTTTCCCCATAGCACGACGAACTAAATCCGCACCACCTAAAGAAAATCCACCAATAACTTGAACTATCTGCATAACCTGTTCTTGGTAAACAATAACTCCATAAGTTGGTTTTAGTATTGGCTCTAAAGGTTCAGTAAACTCATCATAAAAATAATTTATTTCAGCACGTCCATGTTTTCTATCAATAAAATCATCAAGCATCCCAGACTCCATAGGACCCGGTCGATATAATGCCAAAACAGCAATAATATCCTCAAAATTTGAAGGCTTTAGCCGTTTACAAAGATCTTGCATACCTGAAGATTCTATCTGAAATAAACCTATTGTATTTCCTGTACAAATAAGATCATAAATATCTTTATTATTAACATCTTCTGTAATAAAATTTATTCTTTTTCCATGACGATGTTCTATAAGTTGTAAAGCACCTTCAATAACAGTAAGCGTTTTTAGTCCAAGAAAGTCAAATTTAATTAAATCTACATCTTCTACATATTTACCATTGTATTGAGTTGCTAGTGTATCTAGTCCTGATGGCTTAAAAAGTGGTGTTTTTTTCCATAAAGCTTCATTAGAGATAACTACACCAGCTGCGTGAGTTCCAGCATTTCTATTTAATCCCTCTAAAGCCAGTGCATATTCCCATACTCGTGCTGCTTTAGGATCCATTTCACAAAGTTCTTTAATCTTTGGTTCTTTTTCCCAACTATCTTTTAGATTTATCCCTAACTCATCAGGAATAAGTTTTGCCATTGCATCAGCTTGAGAGTATGGCATATCAAGAACTCTAGCAACGTCTCGTATTACCCCTTTGGCTAGTAGCTTCCCAAAAGTGATAATTTGTGCCACATTTGCTCGTCCATATTTTTCAACAACATAGTCTATAACTTCTTGTCGTCTTGCTTGACAAAAATCCATATCAATATCTGGCATTGAGATTCTCTCTGGATTCAAAAATCTCTCAAAAAGAAGTCCATAAGGGATTGGATCTATATCTGTAATTTTTAATGAAAATGCCACCAAACTTCCAGCCGCACTTCCTCTTCCTGGTCCTACAGGAACGCCAATAGATTTACCATATTCAACAAAATCCCAAACAATAAGCATATAACCAGGAAACTTCATATTATTAATAATATCTATCTCTACTTGTAATCTATCTTTGTATTCTTGATGCCGTGTTGGTTCTACTATTTTAAGTCTCTCTTCTAATCCTCTCCAACACTCATCCACAAACAATATTTTATCATTTTCTAAACTATATTCTAATTCTGGCTCAGGAAGGGATAATCCATTTAATTTTGCCTTTTCCCTTGTAAATTTAAAGTTTGGAGGTGTTGGATCTCCTAGTTTTATCTCTAAATTACATTTATCAGCTATCTCTTGTGTATTTGCAATAGCTTCAGGCATATCAGCATACAATCTAGCTATCTCCTGTGGAGATTTTACATAAAATTCATGAACACTATGACGCATACGATTTGGGTCATCATAAAGTTTATTCATAGCTATACACATAAAAGCTTCATGTGCTTGTGCATCTTTTGGATTTGTATAGTGAGTATCATTTGTAGCTACAATTTTAATACCAGTTTCAAGGCTCAATTTTATTATTTGTTTATCAATAAAATGTTGATCAACGATACCATGTCTCATAATCTCAAGGTAAAAATCTTCCCCAAATATCTCTTTATATTCTAAAGCTATTCGCTTAGCTTCATCATAGCCTTTTGCTCCATTTTTTACATTTCTTTCATTGTGTAAATTTAAGTGCCAATTTATTTCACCTTGCAAACAAGCAGCTGTACACACTAAACCTTCACAATTTTCCCTTAAAAGTTTTTTATTTATTCTAGGATAGTAGTAAAATCCGTGCATATAAGCTTGTGAAGATAAAAACATAAGATTTTTATATCCTACATCATTTTTAGCATAAAGACATAGATGAAACCTCTGTTTAGTAGATTTATCGCCTATCTCTTCTTGATTATGAAGATATGCTTCCATCCCAATAATTGGTTTAATACCTTCTTTTTTCATTGTATTATAAAAATCAATTGTTCCAAACATATTACCATGATCAGTCATGGCAACACTTGTCATACCTAACTCTTTTACTTTTGTAGCTAGTGCTTTAATTTTGTTAGCACCATCAAGCATTGAGTATTCGGTGTGTAAATGTAGATGTGTAAATTGTTGAGTTTCATTATTTGACATAATAGAAGTTTATCTTATCTTTGATATATAAATGATTAAAAATTTCAATTTTTATTAATTATATTTTTATATTTATTCACCTTTAAGTATTTGCATAAAGTGATTAATGACATGACCATCTAAATGATCTGACATCTCTTTTTTCATAACAATAATAGTATCAAATGTACTTATTGAATCTTTATATGTTCGTTTAGTAGTAAGTGCGTCAAAAACATCGCACACTCCAATAATTTTTGCAAATATATTTATATCTTTATTAAATAGTTTATCAGGATATCCTGTTCCATCTATTTTTTCGTGATGATTACGAATTCCTGCTAATATACTTTTGTTAGTAATGCCAAGTTTTTTTGCTAGTAACCATCCATAAAATGGATGATTTTGTACCTCTCTAAACTCTTGTTCTGTTAATTTTCCATTTTTGTTAATTATTTCTGGATCTATTTTAGTTTTACCTAAATCATGTAATAAAGCAGAAATACCAAGTTCTTCTAAAAGTTTTTTCTCCATCCCCATATGTTTTCCAACACATAAAGCATAAATACTTACATTCAACGAGTGTGTATAAGTATAATAATCACTTGAAAGAATTGATACAAATGAGGAAGCAATAAAATCATCTTCCATTATTGTATCCACCATATTTGTTACAATTACTTTTGCATTTTTTACATTTTCCATTGATTCTGGATTTTCAAATAAATTGTTTATATTTTCACTTATATCTTTATAAAAAGATTCCATATTTTTAGGTATAATTTTTTGTTCAATATAGTTTTTATGATAATCTTCATACACTACTTTATTCTTGTTATGAATATATAAAGAAGTACAAGCAAGAAGATTTTCAACATCATTTTTTGATAAATCGACACCATTTTTATATACTAAGAAAAATTCTTTATTTATGGGATTTTTTTTATATAAATTAAATAAAAGATTATTATTAAATTCTATAATTATTTTATCTATTGGTGAGTATTGACTAACATAATCCATTTTACTATATCCTCTCATTTATTCTAAAATAATAGCATAAACAAGTACCATAAAAGTATCATAAAGACTTATAATACGTTAAAATAAAAAAAGCTAGCAACGAATTGCTAGCTTTTTATAAATCAAATAGATTTAGTTACTATACAAATGAAATATAAGCCATTTGAGTAGCATCACCACGTCTAATTCTAGTTTTAACAATTGATGTATATCCACCATTTCTATCAGTATATTTAGGTGCTAATTCTGTTACAAGTTTATTTGTAGCAGTTTTACTTTGTAATGAAGCAAAAACTAATCTATGTGAATTTAAATCACCTGATGCAGCTTTTGTCACTAATTTTTCCATATATCTTTTTAACTCTTTAGCTTTTGGTAAAGTAGTTTCAATTCTTTCTCTTTCAATCATACAAATAGCAAGATTTGCTAATAATGCTTTTCTATGAGAAGATGTACGACTTAGCTTTCTATATCCATGCTTATGTCTCATTATTTATCCCTTTATTTTATTAAGCTTTTATTTGCTCTAATTTTTTTCTTAAAGCTGATGCTGTATCTTCAGGAAGGCTACTATCTATTGGATAACCTATCTCAGCAAACTTATCAGAAATCTCTTCTAAAGATTTTTTTCCTAAGTTTTTAATACTTTTTACTTCAACTTCACTCATAAGTGCTAAATCACCTACATATTTAATTCCAGCTCTATCTAGTGAATTAAAACTTCTAGCACTTAAATTTAAATCATCAATTTTTACAATTAAGTCTTTTAAATCTATTAAACTTTCAGTTACATTTGATTCCACTAGTTTTACTTCAGCTAAGTCAAATACTTTATTAAATACTGACATTTGAGAATACATTGTACTTACAGCTTCTTTAAATGCATCAATAGGAGAAATTTGCCCATCTGTTTCAACTGTAAATACAGTTTTTTCATAGTTAGGATTATCTTCTACTAATATCTTTTCTATATCATATGTTACTTTTTTTACAGGTGTAAAGAAAGCATCAACTGGAATATAATCTGCTGGAACTAAATCTCTTAAATCTTCACTTGGTACATATCCAATACCTTTTTGTATAATAACAGAAAAGTTTAATGTACAGTCGCTATTAATAGTTGCAAGATGATGATCTTTATTTATAACTTCAATATCGTCATTTTCTAAATTTGAAGCTTTTATCTCTTGTGCATTACTAAATGAATATTCTACTTCAATTTGCTCTTGGTCACTTTTAATTTTAAATCTTAACTCTTTTAAGTTAATAATAAAAATTGCAATATCCTCAAGCATACCTCGAATAGAGTCAAATTCATGTTTTGCACCTTCAATTTTAACAGCAATTGGAGAATATCCAACTGAGCTACTCATTAAAAGTCTTCTTAATGGATGTGCTAAAGTTATTGCATACCCACTCTCAAAAGGAAAAGCACTAATTTTAGCACTAGTTTCAGTAATTTGTTCTATCTCTACCTCTGTTGGTAAAAATGGAGCATCTACAAATTTTTTCATATATTTTCCTTTAAATTTTTTATTATTTAGAATATAACTCTACTATTAGTCTTTCTTCAACTGGAATAACAACTTCTTCTCTTGTTGGTATTCTTGTAAAAATTCCAAAAACTTTGTCTTTATCTACATCAACCCATTCAACCATTCCTGTTTGATTTGTTAATTCTAAAGATCTAACGATTTGTGCGTTAACTTTTGATTTTTCTTTTACTTCAATTTTTTGACCAACTTTTACAATAAAAGATGGAATATCAACTTTTTTACCATCTACTAAAATATGTCCATGTGTTACAAATTGTCTAGCATTTGCTCTTGTTGTAGCAAATCCCATTCTGTAAACAACATTATCAAGTCTTGTTTCGATTAAGGTAATAAGGTTAGCCCCTGTATTACCTTCTAATCTCGCAGCTTCTTTAAAGTATTTTCTGAATTGTTTTTCAGATACACCATAAATAATCTTTGCTTTTTGTTTTTCTTGAAGTTGCATACCATATTCTGATAATTTTGTTCTTCTTTGTCCATGTTGTCCAGGAGCAAAAGGTCTTTTTTCTAAAGCAGATTTACCGTTTAGTCTTCTTTCACCTTTAAGTCCAAGGTCAGCATTAAGTCGTCTTTCTAGTTTTTCAACTGGTCCTCTATATCTTGCCATGCCTTATCCTTATACTCTTCTTCTTTTTGGAGGTCTACAACCATTATGTGGTAATGGTGTAACATCTTTAAACCATTTAACTGTAATACCTTCAATTGCACCAATTGCTTTTACTGCAGTATCTCTACCAGAACCAGGTCCTTGCACTTTGATACCAACATTTTTAATTCCATGCTCAATCGCTTTTGCCATTGCATCTTCAACTGCTGCTGTTGCTGCAAAAGGAGTAGATTTTTTACTTCCTCTAAAACCTAAGTTACCAGCACTTGACCAAGAAATAGCATTTCCTGCATTGTCTGTTACTGTTACCATAGTATTATTGAACGTAGCTGCAATATGAACAATACCATCAGCAATATTCTTTTTTACAACTTTTTTTCTAGTTACTTTTCTTTTTGCCATTAGTTATCCTTATTTAGCCGCTGCGCCAACAGTTTTCTTCTTACCTTTTCTTGTTCGAGCATTAGTTTTTGTCTTTTGCCCTCTACAAGGTAAACCTCTTCTGTGTCTTAAACCTCTATAAGAACCTAATCCCATTAAAGCTTTAATGTCCATTGCAACTTTTTTTCTCAAATCACCTTCTACCATGTAGTTTTCTTGGATTTCATTTCTTATTGAAGCAACTTCATCTTCTGTTAATTCATGAACTCTTTTGTCATAAGATATACCTGTAGCATTTAAGATTAATCTTGAAGTGTGTAAACCTATACCGAAAATATAAGTTAAAGCATACTCCATTCTCTTTTTTTGTGGTAAGTCTGTACCTGCTATCCTAGCCATGCTTATCCTTGTCTTTGTTTATGTTTTTTAGTCTCACAAATTACTCTTGTGACACCTTTTCTTTTGACAATTTTACATTTGTCACACATCTTTTTTACTGAAGCTCTTACTTTCATAAAAGTATCCTTTTAGTATATTTCCAAATTCTATCACAGGTATAAAAATCTTAGTTTTACACCAACTCTTTATAAAACCAATCCAACTAAATTGTCAAAGTTTTATAAAAACTTCTCACTGGTTATAGAAAATGGAAGCGAATTATATTTAACTTTTGCTTAAAAATTAATAAATTGTAACTTAACCTATTTATTATATCTATTTATTGCTTTTTGTAATGACTTATAAAAAATGTGGTGAGGTGCAAAATATATTTCATCAAATTTTTTTCCTCTAAAGTGAGAAATAACACCTATGAAATAATATTCAACTTTTTTTTTATCTTTTGAAGTTGTCAAAACTACAGGTCCACCTGATGCACCTTTAAATCCACTGCAATTACTTTCTCCATAGAGTTTATTATAATAACTAATTTCACACTTTGGATCATATGTTAAATCACTTCCATAATCACCTATATCACTTGAAAAGCCTGCTAAAGATGCAAAATGGTATTTATACTCTTTTTGTAATGTTATAAAACTTCTTTTATCTATATTAACGGGTACTACATCTTTTTTTGATATTGCTGAACTTAAAATTAAAATAGCATAATCACTGCTCTTTTTCAATTTTGGATCAAAATTACTATCTTTATATATTGTTGCATATTTTTGTATTATTTGATTTTTTTTTGTTTTTATAATAAATCGTAATAAACCTACTTTTTTATCATATTCACTAATACAATGTGATGCTGTAATAATTATTCTTGAACTTTGCAATTCATCAAAGTTTACCAAAGTTGCTGAACATTTTTTAATGTTAATTTTGAAACCACTCTTTGTAGCCATTTGAACTTTTGTAGGAATAATTAATCTTCCTATAGCTTGTGTCCATTGTGGTGATTTTGAATTGACTATTTTTCGATTATCATTTGTAAGATCTTTAGCATGTTCTATAATCATTCTTGTATCGTTGACTTTTGTTACTGCATTTTCATTACCATACTCTACTGATTTTTTATAAAGTGTTAAAGCGGTTTCAAATTTTTTTCCTTTATAGTACAAATTTGCTTCTTTTTCATATACTCTTGCTAACTTTTTTTTTGCTATATTTTTATCTAAAGTCATTGCTTTTGTATAATATATTTTTGCTTCATCAAATTTGTAAATATAAGAATAATGATCTGCTATGCTTATATAAGATCGCAAAAGTTTTTGATTTAATTTTGGATTATTTGTATTTTTTGATTGTTCATAATATTTTATTGCTTGGAGATAATTTCTTTTTTTAAACTCAATATCACCTTGTTTTATACTTGCATATAAAAAACTACATAATAAAAATATGGTTATAAAAATTTTCACTATTTTTTTCCAAAATAAAACAACTCTTCAATATTGCCACTTTTTCCAGACAGTTTACTTTGTTGATTGTGTATTAATTTCCAATTTAATTGTGATATTCTATCTAAAAACTCTTCTCTACATTTCTTTATAGCAATATTATCTGTAACCACACCTTTATTATCTCTTTTTACATTTTTTCCAACTTCAAATTGTGGTTTATAAAGAATAATTATTTTTTCTTTACTTAATCTGTTTATATCTTCTAGTATATTTAAAATACTAATAAAAGATACATCACAAGTTATCACATCATATTGTTTATTAGGTTGAAATACTCTAATATCTGTATTTTCTCGAATAATAATTCTTGAGTCATTTATAAGTGATGAGTGAAGTTGATTTGTACCAACATCTACACATGTAACATTTTTAATATTTGAAGTTAAAAGTATCTGTGTAAATCCACCTGTTGATGACCCAATATCTAATGCTTCTGTATTTTTTAAATCTATTGGAAATTCTTCTAAAAAATATTTTAATTTATATGCAGCTCGACTTACAAAAAATTCTTCTTGTTCTATAACTATATTATTATTTTCTTCTATATTAAAAGATGGTTTTGTTACTATTTTGCCATCTACTAAAACCTTTTTTGACTTTATTAATTCATTTGCTTTATTTCTACTTTGAATGTTGTTATGCTGTGTTAAGTATATGTCTAATCTCATAAAATGATTGTACTTAAATTTTAGTTAGATATAGCAAAATGACTAACTAAACTATTTAAGAGTAATTTTATCTTATTTAATTAAACTTCTACTACTTAAACAAAAAAAGGATTTAAAATATGGCAACAGTAACATTTAAAAATGACATCGTATGTAATTTAGCAGGAAATAATATCAATGTTGGAGATATAGCTCCACAAGTAACAGTAGTAAACTGTAATCCAATGCTTCAAGATGAAACAATCGGTGGAGCTCAAGATAAAGCACAATTAGTAATAGTAGTACCTTCATTAGATACACCAGTATGTGATGCAGAAACAAGAAAATTCAATACAGAAGCAGCTTCAATTGAAGGTGTAACGGTTAAAACTGTATCTATGGACTTACCTTTTGCAGCAGCAAAATTTTGTTCAACAGCTGGAATTGATAATTTAGCAGTATGTTCTGACTTTAGAAACAAAGATTTTGCAAATGCTTATGGTATGCTTTTAGCTGATGGACCATTAGCTGGTGTAACTGCTCGTGCAGTATTTGTTATTGATTGTTCTGGAAAAGTAACTTATAAAGAGTTAGTATCTGAAATTACAGCAGAGCCTGATTATGCAGCAGCAATTGAAGCAGCAACTGCTGTAGCTGGTTCAACTTGTTGTGGTGGTGGACATTGCTCTTAATCGTCATTTCACTATAGATTTAAAAAAAGGAAAGTGTTACCAAGCTTTCCTTTTTTTATAAATTAAAAATTATTTTTATTATTTAATCTAAAATACTTATATACTTTTGATATAATAAGGAAGCGTTACAAAGTAAAAAGGAAAAAAATGTATAAAAATATGACAATTAAAGCTAAATTGATAGCTTCTTTTGTAGTTATATCTGTTTTAGTTGCAATACTTGCAGTGTATAGTATCACAGCCATTGGTAAGTCAGCAGATGGATTCACTAGTTATAGGGAAATGGCTAAAAATAGTGTTTTAGCAGGAAGAGTTCAAGCAAATATGCTTATGGTTAGAATGAATGTAAAAGACTATTTAAAAACACCTATACAAAAAGAAGTTGATGAGTTCAATCAATATTATGACAAAACAGATGATTTTATAAAAGAAGCTTTAAAAGAGATTCAAAAACCATCGCGAACTCCTATGGTAAAAGATATATCAGAAAAATTTCATGAATATCATGACCATTTTTATGCAGTTATTGAATTTTACAAAAAACGAAATGATATAGTAAATAATAACTTAGATGTAAATGGTAAAAAAATAGAACAACTACTAACTAAAGTAATGAATAGTGCACAAAAAGATAAAGATATGGAAGTTTCTTTAACTGCTGCAAAAACTGTAAGATTACTTTTATTAGCAAGACTTTATGATGCTAAATATTTAGCATCAAATAAGCCAGAACATGCTACAAGAGTTGATAAAGAATTTACAGACTTACAAAATAAATTAAAAGAGTTAAGAAAAGAGATTCAAAACCCTACAAGAAGAAATCAGTTAGCTCAAGCAGTTAAATTAATTGATACATATAAAAATGGAGTAAAGAGTATAGTTACTATTATTAAGCATAGAAATGAGATTATTAATAATAAGTTAAATAAAATTGGACCACATATAGCAACACTAGTAGAAGAGGTAAAGCTTTCAATTAAAAAAGATCAAGATAAGATTGGTCCTGAAGTAGCTAGTTTAAATGAGAGTATAAAATTTTCAACTACAATTATCGCTTTAATTATTCTTGTTTTTTCTATAACACTATCAATTATTATACCACGAGGTATTGCTAATCTTATTGTAACATTCCAAAAAGGTTTATTAGGATTCTTTAGTTACTTAAATAAAGAAACAACAACTGTGCAACATATCAACATCAACTCCAATGATGAGATAGGAGTTATGACCAAAGTTGTAAATCAAAATATTGAAAGCACAAAAACTCTTATAGATCAAGATACTCAACTATTAGAAGATATAAAAGGAGTTGTTACCGAAGTGGGACAAGGTAGACTAACCCAAAGAATAGAAAAATCAACACAAAATGAAAACTTAACAGAATTAAAAGAGATATTTAATAATATGCTTGATCTGATAAGTAAAAATGTTTGTGAAGATATTAATAAACTCAACAAGGTACTTGAAAGTTTTGAAAAACTGGACTTTAGAGATAGAGTTGAAAATGATATTGGTGGTGTTTCAAAAGGATTGAATAATCTTGCTGAAACTATAAGTCAAATGTTAGTAGAAAATAAATCAAATGGATTAACTTTAGGTGAAAGTTCAAATATCTTATTGAAAAATGTAGATATCTTAAACCAAAATTCAAATGAAGCAGCTGCTGCTTTAGAAGAAACAGCAGCAGCATTAGAAGAGATAACTGGTAACATATCAAGTAATACTGAAAATGTAATCAAGATGTCAAACTTTACAACACAAGTAACTACGTCTG
>Ga0209345_10003400_pt1 | contig 16450 bp, 14 predicted proteins | sample Cruoilmetagenom7_FD_187294 | JGI IMG/M metagenome (GOLD analysis project Ga0209345, IMG submission 187294) | Oil polluted marine microbial communities from Coal Oil Point, Santa Barbara, California, USA - Sample 7 (SPAdes) (version 2) | ecosystem: Environmental > Aquatic > Marine > Oil seeps ...
GCTATTTTGAAAGAAGCAGGATTGCCACAGAGATATTTGGAATTTGTAAACATAAGAGAACATTGTAGTTACGTTCATCAAGCAATGGAAGTAAGAGATGAGGCTACACTTAAAGCAATAGAATTAGTAAAAGCAGGGATTTCAAGATCGCAGTTTCTGGAAGAAATACCTACCAAAATAGTTGATGTAAAGCCTACTTGTTTGGTTATTGGTGGAGGGATTGCTGGATTAAGTGCTGCAATTGATTTAGGAGATGCAGGATATAAAGTTTATTTAGTTGAAAAGAAAACTACCATCGGTGGTCGTATGTCTCAATTAGATCGAACATTTCCTACAGACGATTGTTCGATATGAATTCTCGGTCCCAAGATGCTTGAAGCTGATCGCCATCCAAATCTTGAAATGCTTACTTATAGTGAAGTAGTGAAAGTTGAAGGATACATAGGGAATTTTCGAGTTCAAGTTAAAAGAAAGCCTCGATTTGTCATTGAGAGCAAATGCACTGGATGTGGTGCATGTACGGAGGTATGTCCTATTTACGTTCCTAATTATTTTGATGAAAATCTTTCGGCTCGTAAGTGCATCGATATTTCTTTTGCTCAAGCAGTTCCAGCAATATATGATATTGTAAGAGAATCGTGCGTAGAATGTTTTGCATGTGTCGATTCTTGTGATTTGGAAGCGATAGATTTTAGCCAACAAGAGGAAATAGTAGAACTTGAAGTAGGAACTATAATTGTGGCAACAGGATGGGACATATATCAAGAAGACGATTATGGGTACGGAAAATACGATAATGTAATCACACAGATCCAATTAGAGAGAATCCTTGCTCCAAATGGCCCAATGTTCGGTCATTTAGTACGCCCCTCAGATGGAAAACGCCCAAAGAAGATAGTATTTATTAACTGTGTAGGATCTAGAGATATAAAAAAGAATGCATATTGTAGCGTAGTATGCTGTAATTTATCTGTTAAGAATTCCAAACTTATAATCTCAGAATATCCCGATTCCGAAATTACCGTATGTTACATAGATATGAGATGTGGGGGGAAGATGTATGAAGAGTATTATAAAAGAGCCAGAGACGCAGGAATTCTTTTCGTTAAAGGGATGGTAGGAAATATCGAAGAAGATCCATTAACAAAGAATCTTATCGTTCAATTTGAACCTGTTGGGACCGATACTATAGTAAAAATGGAAGTTCATATGGTTGTTTTGTCATCGGCGTCGCTACCATCTCAAGGTACAAAGGAAATTTCCGCTATAATGAATATCGAGAAATCAGCAGATGGGTTCCTAAAAGAAGTTCATCCACGTTTAGAACCAATCAAAACGAAGGTTCCCGGTATTTACTTAGCAGGTTCTTGTCAAGGTCAAAAATCGATTGAACTGACAGTAAGCCAGGCCAAGGGAGCAGCATCATCAGCAGGCATTCCAATGGGTGCAGGAGAATACGTTATTGAATTAATCCGCGCCCAACCGATAGACGAAAGATGTGCAAAATGCTATAAATGTATTGATGCTTGTCCATACAAAGCAATTTCTATTAACGATGAAGGAACGATTGTTGTAGATGTAATAAGTTGCAGAGGTTGTGGAATTTGCACTGCAATTTGCCCTTCTAAAGCAATAGAATTAGCGCATTACAAAGACATTCAATATTCAGCTTATATCGACGAATTATTACCAATTGAGGATTAAAGAGGTAATTAAAATGAGAGAAGACGATGTTAAAATTCTATCCTTTTTATGTTTAAAATGAGGCTATGGTGCAGCTGATATGGCGGGAACTATTAGAGCTCAATACCCCGTATCTCTAAGAACCGTTTTAGTTCCATGCACTGGAAGAGTTGGTGCAGATGTAATCATGAGATGTTTTGGGAGAGGTGCTGACGGAATACTCATTGTTGGATGATATCCTGGAGAATGTGATTATGAAAAAGGTAACTATTTTGCTCATAGATCAATCGCTTATTTAAAAGAAGTGATTAAAACCGTTGGACTTGACCCAAAAAGATTAAAAATGGAATATTGCAGTTCAGCGGAAGGTTCGAAATATCGGGAAGTAACAACTTCTTTTGATGAAGAAATACGGAAACTTGGACCGAGCCCATTACGTAAAAAAAAGAAAAACTCCTCAAAAAAATAAATGTGTTAGCTAATGAGGCTGAGTTAAAAAAACGAGAACTCAGCTGAAGAAATGGGAGCACCATATAACACATTAAAAAGATACACTAAAAAAATGTTATAAAAATAAAAAAAAGTTTAAAAATTTATTAAAAAAATTAAATTAAAAACAAGAAAAATAATTTACAATTTTGAGTTGGAAATCATGGATACAATAGACGAATATCTAATAAAGATTGAAGATTTTCCTAAATTACTAACAACGCTATTAAAGGAAAAAGTTGTTAGCAAAATAATTGGGGCAAAAGTAAAGGTAGATAAAAAAACTCAGAAAGAGGATAGATTTACGGTTTCTCCTGAAATTTACGAGAAACCAGAAGATATTTCGGGTTTCCCCTTAACTAACCTAATTGCATATGGGTACGCTAGAACAGATTCAGCTGCGAAGTTTTTACATAAATCAGTTAACGGAGCATTGAAAGAAAAAGTAGGACTTATTGCCCGCCCTTGCGATACCAGGGGGATAATTGAGTTAGTAAAAATTAGACAGGTCAATTTAGATAATCTTTTTATCATTGCTTTTGAAGATAGAGGAATGGTGATAAACGTTTCTCGCCAGATAAAGAAGATGAAAGATATTGATCCGACTAAAGTGGTTAAGGAAAAAATCGGAGATAAGGGGTTAATTCTTAAATTTGAAGATGGAAAAACTAAAGAAATAGGATTAGACATCGCTGAAAATTGTACGCGTTGTTTTAGAAAAGTTCCGGTTGTAGCTGATTTGGGAATTAGCGATCTAATATTACCTATCAATTCTGACGAAATAATCCTTAAAGTATATTCTACTAAAGGGGAAGAACTTATAGAAAAATCGAAGATTAATAAGAAGCCATTACCTGATGACATGAAAATAAAAGACGTAGAAAAGCTTAAGGAAATCAGAGAAACAGCCTTAGCAAAAAGAGCAAAGGATTTAGAAGAATGGGATAAGCTTTCTCAAGAGGAAAAAATGACTAAACTTCAAGCATGCACTATGTGTGGCATGTGTATTCGAGGGTGCCCTGTTTGCTACTGCGTTGACTGTATTCTAACGAAGAAACGAAAAGCAAAAACTATAAATAAAGAGACGTATCAATTAACTCGAATTGCCCACGTTGCTGACCGGTGCGTAGAATGCGGCAACTGTGATAATAATTGCCCAACGCATTTACCGTTATCTCTATACTTTCAATCGCTAAACGATTCATTTAAAGAAAAGTTTGATTATAATGCTGGTGAGAGCTTAGAAGATATACCTTTTAGATCAGGGAAAGCAATAAGCCAAATGGAATTATAAAAAACATAGTTTAAAAATTCAAAAAAATAATATTTTTTAATTAATAGTAAAGAAAAATAGATGTGAAGAATTATGTCGTTACCTGCTAAAAAAGCAATCGAGATTGACGAAAATATCACACATTATACTTATAAAATGTTAAACCACGAAATGATTCTAAAATACGACGAAAGCAAGTGTATCGAGTGTGGTTTTTGTCACCGAGTTTGTCCCGTAACCATTTCAATTTACGATGAGCCCTTAAAAAAGACGGCAATCGGAACGCCAGAAGAAATGAGGGTAGAGTCTAACAAAAAAATCGTAGTTGACGTAGAGAAATGCATCTGGTGCGGAAGTTGCACATGGATCTGCCCTGGATACACTTTGGAACTAATTATAAACGGAGAAAACAAGATACTATTGGTCGAAAACGGTTCTCTTCCAGAATTTGAGGAAGAGGTTCGCACTTTAGAGAACGGTCAGAAGGTTCGCAAGGTAGTAGACGGTTCTATTACAATTACTTGCGACGAAAAAGATAACAAAGTTATTGACGCGTTCGCGGACGAATGTGCTGTTGGCGCTATGTCTCGGGAAGGAAAGGAAGTAGTTGTAGACATTGATAAGTGTATTCTATGTTTTAAATGTACAGAAGCCTCAAAGAACTACGAAAATATTAGCGTAAAGGTTTACCGCGATAGATTCAAGAAAGTAAAAGGAGAACCATCGTCCGTATGGAACGCTATAAATTTGCGAGTGCTTGGAAAAGAAGGGAAAATTAAAGGTATTATGAGTCGAAGTCAAAATAAACTGGCAGATTCTGTTATGCGCTTGTTAGGTAAGGAATTTAGCGAGGAATAAATTTAACTATTATTTTTAACTCATTTTTTACTATTTTTAGTATCGCAATTTCTATAGGCTTTATATTATATCAACTGCAGATTTCTTATTTTATATAGATGATGATGAAAAAAAATATCTTGTTTTAATCATTAATCAGTTTATTTATCCTTTCTAAATTATAAATTGATAATAAAATGAAATTATTTTGTTTATTTTGAACTGAATTCTAAAATATATTCTTCAGGAGTGAAGCTTCTTCTTGAGAATTCATTCTTCCAACCCTGTTTTCCAATCGTTTAAAAATACTTCATCTAAAGTATCACTTCCAACAAATAATTTTTGTTGAATAATTTTTCTATTTGGATCTAATTTCCAAATAATTTTTGTCGCTTCCTTTAATATCTTTTTAATATCTGATTTTTGTGCGTCTTTTATATTTAAATTGGCATTAACTGAGATTGGTTTTTCTCGAAGAATGCCTTTTTCAAATAAAGTTAAAGCGCGTTTAATTACTTCGCTTTGAGTAATATCTAACAAAGTCGATAACTTTTTTAATCTTTTTCGTAGCCTTTCATCAATTGCTACAGTTGTTCTAGTTGTCATATAAATATGGAGGATATAAAATACATTAATATATTTTCATTACAAAGATATAATTACACAAATTGAGAAATGAAAATGAAAGATATTAGTAAGAAAATCTTGATAACTTTAGTTCTTCAAATTGCATATCAAAACATATTCTATATCCTACTTATTCCCGAAATTTATACAATATCCATTTACGTATTATATTTGTTAACTAATGCCGTATTTGCTCTTGCAGATGCATTGATACGCCCTCTAACGAAAGAGAGAAATCCTTCAAAAATATATGAATTTTTAATATTATTGATGTTTTTGCTATCACCATTCTTATTAATTGCTGCTTTTTCCGAGAATAAGCTACTGATATCATCAATACTACCATTCTGGGATAATATTATTGTTAGTTATGTTGGATTCGTTATTTATCTCTCAGCATGTATCTTAGTTATTGTAGGACGAGTACAGCTTGGCAAGTTCGGTTCAGGTGATTTAATAACGGAGGAAGACCACAAACTATATACCGAAGGGGTTTACAAACATATTCGGAATCCAATGTATTCTGGGGCATTAATAGCTGTTATTGGGTTCTGTTTAGTCTTCAGAAGCATAATTACGCTTTTATTCGTTTCGATTTTCTATTTTATATTGTTTAAAATGAGAATAGATGAAGAAGAAAGACTTCTTTATGAGACTTTTGGAGAAGAATTCACTAATTACAAAAAGAAAAGCAAAAAACTAATACCATTTATCTATTAAAATATTAAAAATTAACTTATTTTTATATAGTTAAACTACTTAAAAGCGAATATAATGCAAAGTTGCATTTCTAAACTTAAGACGACTAATATTAATGTTATTAAAACACGAGAATCAATCTTTCAAATATAGGAAAAAGTAGTTTAATTATTTTCTTTACGATTTTTATTTAAAAATTTATTCTATTGGAATTTAATACTTTTCATAAAATTTCATGTTTTTTTCTTTAAATAAAAATCGTAAAGAAAATACATAAAAATGGATTAAATTACTATGACAAATTCCAAATGGCATTTAAGAATTGGTGTAACTTCGAGATGTAATTTTAGCTGCAAATATTGTAATATTAACAATCAAACTGATGGACAAAAAGATCTAGAAACAAATGAGATTTTAGAAATAATTCAAGCGGCGTATAACAACGGAATTACCAGAGTCCATTGGACGGGAGGTGAACCAACCATTAGGGATGATATTATACAATTAATGGCAGGAGCAAAAAAGATAGGAATTGAGAAACAAATAATTACAACAAATGGATATAGATTATGGAAAATCATTAATGATTTAATAAAGAACGGTCTAACAAGAGTGATAGTAAGTTTAGATTCTGTTATTCGTAGTCAATTTGAATTTTTAACAGGAAGAAATGCTTTAAGAGAAACTCTTAAGAGTATTAAAGAAAGTGTAAGAAAATTGCCAAATGTTACAAAAATAAGTTGCTGTACAATGAAATCGACATTACCAGAACTGAAGAATTTTATTAAATTTGCTCAAGATCTAAACAACAATCCTAAGAATAAAGGCAATCTAGTAATCAAATTAAACCAGTTTTTTCCATGTAATCCCCAACAACTAACTTGTGATGGACAAGAGTATTGGAAAGGTGAATTTGTAAGCGAAGAGAAGATAAAAGAAACATTAGGGTTGATTGGTAAATTTACTCCTATAAGTAGGGACATTGTAGAAGGGGATAATCCGAGTTATCAATATTATATTTTTGAAAGAATTGGAGTTATTATAGGAATCCTTGCCCTTTTTTCTTGGAAATATCCTTGTGGAAGATGCCATAAAATCCGAGTATTACCTTCAGGCAAATTGTCGATTTGTTTAAATGATCCGACGATGTTTAATTTGTTGAGTGAAAATCTTGAAAAAAAGACAGAAATAATTGAAAGAGCGATGTTACATCGTGAAAAATTAGATAAACAACTTCCTAGTCGTAATCACTATAGGGCACAATTAGGAGAAATGAGATTTGGGAGCATAGGAAATCCAATCCCTATGAAATATTTCTATAAAATGATTGAAGGTTAGTTTAAATAATGGATTATCGAAAATTGAGCGAAATAAATGTATCTAACTTGTGTTTTGGAACTGCAACATTTGTAGCAGGGCGTTTATTCCCCAAAAAAAAATCTCAACCCGGAATTGACTCTTTAGAATATGCTATACAAAATGGAATAAATTTTATCCATTCAAACTCAAATTTAAATACTCAGTGGGCAACCAGGAAAGTGCTTAACAAGGAGAGAATTAATAAGAAAATTTTTAACATTATTAAAATCGAGACTCCATTAAATGATGACTTCTCAGATCTTTATGAATATTTTAGCGAAAAAATAGAGATCTCAATGCACAATTTAGATCTTAAAAGAATCTTCGGGATTATTTATGAGATCGATATAAAAAAAACAAATCATAAAGATCGTCCAAGAATTAAAGATTTTATTATTCATAATTTCTTGAAAGTCAAAAGAGCATTTGACAAAATAAAAAATGAAGGAAAAGTTGATATTCTTATTTGTATGACTCATAATGAACTTGAAATGAAAACAGCATTAGATTTCGGATGTTTTGATGGTTATTCTGCCTATTTTAACCTTATAGATACTTGGCCATTAAAATATTTTGACCAAATAAAAAGACAATCAAAAAGTTTTATAGGAATACGACCACTAAAAATGGGAGTTCTAACCAACTCATTCTTTAATCGATATCAAATTAAGAATGATAGGTTTATAAGACATTTGACATATTTGAAAAAGTTTTTAAATGGAAGATCTACACTCCAAGATTTTTCAATTCGTTTTTCTCTCGCACATCCTGCAGTAAAGAGTGTTATTGTTGGAATGTCTAAAAAAGAACATGTAAATGAATTAATAAATGCCAGTATGAACCCTTTATCCTTAAAGGAATTTACAGAGATATCTACAAGTTTGGAAAGTAATTAAGATTAGAAATGAGTATAAATCCTTTTATTAAAAAGCCTAATAATGGCTTATATATTAGTTTGGAAGGACTTGATGGATCATGGATTGCTTAGAAATTACACATGGAGAACTTCCAAAAACAATAAAAACAATAAAGGAGGTTTTGTTGTAATGATTATTTTAGGGCTAAATTACACAACTCATGATGCTGCTGCTTCAATAATAAAGGATGGTAAAGTAGTCGCAGCAATCGAGGAAGAGAGATTGAACAGGGAAAAACATACTAAAAAATTTCCAGAATTAGCAATAAGAGAATGTCTAAAAATCGCCGATATATGTTTAGATGATGTTGATCGTATTGCTTTGTTTACAAATCCTAAAAATTATTATAAGCTAGGGCTATATAATCTTTTTGGAGGATTTCCTAAGTCAGTATGGTATTTTCCATATGCATTTAAATGGATGATAAGAAGATATCAAATGAAAAATATCTTAAATTCAACTTATAAAAATATCAAATTACCATCAACGACTTATATCAATCACCACGACGCTCATGCTGCTAGTAGTTTTTACCCTTCGCCTTTTAAAAGTGCTGCGATTATCACATGTGATGGTAGAGGGGAATATGAGACTATATGTATCTATAGAGGGAAAAATTATTCATTGAAAAAACTATATAGTATAAAATATCCACATTCGATTGGATATCTATATAGTATGGTTACGAAATACTTAGGTTTTAAGCCTCAATCTGATGAATATAAGGTTATGGGATTGTCAGCTTATGGAAAACCCACCTATTGCGACAAATTTTCAGATATTGCAAATTTTAACTCGAGAAATAAGTTTAAATTAAATTTATCTTATTTTGACCATCATTATAAATATGGGAAGCGAAGATTGAAATACTCTCAGAAATTCATTAACACTTTTGGTTTACCTAGAACCCTTAATCAGAAAATTTTACAGCAACATAAAGATGTTGCCTATGCCTTACAAGACTTAACTGAAAAGCTAATTTATCAATTAGTAGAAATAGCATTTCAGCTTACCAATGAAAAGAATTTATGTTTTGCGGGAGGTGTTGCTTTAAACTGTGTCGCTAATTCTAAAATTCTAAAACAAGGGCTCTTTAATAAGATTTATATTCAACCAGCGGCTAATGATGCCGGGTGTTCCTTAGGTGCTGCTATTTACAGTTATTATCATCTTCTCAATATGAATAAAGGTGCTCGAAATTATTTACAAGATGTTTATTTAGGTCCATCTTTCACTTCAGATGAAATTAAAGAAACTATTGAAAAATTTAATCATAAAATAATCTCAAAAAAGATTGAAAGTCCTGCTAAACTTGGTGCTGAATTTATTTACGATAAAAAGGTTATTGGATGGTTCCAAGGAAGGATGGAATTCGGACCAAGAGCTTTAGGTAATAGGAGTATTATCGCCTCCCCCGCGGATAAAGAAATGAAAGATTTAATTAATTTAAAAGTAAAATTTAGAGAAGAATTTAGACCTTTTGCCCCATCAGTTTTAGAAGAATATGCAAATAATTATTTTGAGTATATTAAATCGGGAAATTTATTATATCCATATATGCTGGCAACTCTGAAGGTTAAAGAAGAAAAATTAAACCATATTCCTGCTGTAGTTCATATAGATAATTCTTCTAGGTTACAAATTGTTTCAAAAGAATTTAATCCTCTATATTATGAATTGATTAAAAATTATCATCAATTCTCTGGAATACCTGTTGTTCTAAACACTTCTTTTAATATTAAAGGTGAACCTATTGTTTGTACTCCAGAGGATGCTATTAAAACTTATTTAAATAGTGAATTAGATTATTTAATAATTGGAAATTATCTAATAGAAAAAAATTAATAATATTTTAATGGTTTTGGCATATCTGGAATATAATTCTTGAATTTCTGTGGCCATTCTTTTCTATTTAGGCCATGTTGTGCTAAGAAAACTGCGACCCATCGTTCTAAACCTATTCCTGTACAACCACTCCATATTAATTGATTTTTCTGGTGCTTTATGTTAAATGCTTTTATGTATTTTTCGCCTACGATTGATAAGTTTTGAAATTCTAACCACTCGCTTTCTTCCCTTGTTCCTCTATAAGGCAACCATGCTTCATAGTCGATTGTACCTAATTGACCTTCTTCAAGACCCATCTCAAATAGATCTCCTGCTTGTTGCATATAAAAAGGTGTTACACTGGCCATCCTCCATTCAATTTCCAGAATTTCATTGAAAATACGCTTATATTTTTCGGCAATTTTTTCCCTAATTTTTAATAATTCTTCGGTTTCTCCCATAAAAACTACTTCAATTCGATGGAACTCATCTACTCTTTCTATTCCGTGACGACCTCCAGATTCATACCTAAATGAATTCGTAGCCCTTTCAAATAATAAGATTGGAAATGTCTCTATTGCTATTGTTTTACCTTTTAGTGCCCAGTATATTGATGGACATTGAGCATAGACCAAACCCTTAAGAGGTTTAAACTGTATCATCTTTTTGAATTCATCATATGGAATTTCCTTGGTTATTTTCAGTAGGTCAACAAAGTGCTCCCATGCCTTTACATTGCGGGTAACTGGTTCTGCTACATAATAAATTTCCATAGGCATTCCTTCAAGGTGACCTGTCCGTAACCAGACATCTTCTCCTGAAATAATGTTAGAATTTATCATTTCATTAAAACCTAGGGGATTTAATAATTCCTCAACTACTATTTTTTCCATTGTTCTGAATAGTGCTGTTGCCGGTGCCCAATAAACCCATTTCCCTTTGGTCGAAGCTGGGGCAATCCAGTTGCGATTAACCATCTCGATAGTCGGGTCAATATTTACTTTAATCTCTCTTTTTGGACTCTCATAAAGAAGTTTATAGTATTCTGCTTTACCCTCATAATAAGCTAAATCAATCTTTTCCTTAATCCTTTTGATTAATCTTTCAACATTACCTTTAGTTATAAAATTTTTATCAATATTTTCAAATTCAATTGTACAAGTTTTTCCTTGCTTATTAAATTCCATTTTATTTACAAATGGGATTTGAATGTTCTCAATCGGTAATTTTTCCAGCGGAAATTTTATCTTGAGATGTTTAACTTCGAGTGTTGTAATTCCAATGTGTAAATTTTTCCCTAAATATTCTGCTAAGGATTTTCTAATACGATAAAAAATTGAATGAGCCGATAGTTTATAAGTATCCATTCGAACTACTATTAAATTATTATCCTTAATCTCATATTCAGATTCAAATTTGATTTCATCAAGATTTTTCAAGGTTTTTAGAATATCTTCTTCTGCTTTCTTAAGATATTTTTCAACTTCAATTTCCTTTTGCTTGATGTTTTTGTTAAGGACTATTTCTCCAATTAAATGATATTCCATTTCAATTTATTCCGTTTTTCAATTATTTTAAACCTAATAATATAAGCCATCTTAAATTTTTTTCTTATAAAATATTTTGAGACTCTTTTAATTTTGTTATTTACTTATCAATAAATATTCATTATTACTTAACTTACTTTAATTGTAGTAATCATGCAAAAAATTATTCAGATTGAAATAGAATTAAACTGCGGTGTTAATCAAGCATTCAATTTGTTCACAGTTAACGAGAGATTAGAATCGTGGCTGCCTGAGAAAGCCGAGGTTGAACCTAAAGTTGGAGGAAAATATGAGCTATTTTGGGACCCCCAGAATCGGGAAATTAATAGTACAATAGGATGCAAGATTACCAGCATTGAAAAAGATAAATTTCTATCCTTTGAATGGAAAGGTCCTGAAAGATTTCAATCTTTTATGAATTTCTGTGATCCTTTGACACATGTGGTAGTCGTTTTTTCCTCTAGTTCTGACGATCCGAAAAAGACAACCCTTTTTCTCTTCCACTCTGGTTGGAGAGATGATCCCGAGTGGCAAAAAGCTCGCGATTATTTTGAAAAAGCGTGGTCAGGTGCGCTAGCTAATTTGAAAGAAAAACTAAGCAGTAAAGCAACTTGATTAAGTGCAATCTTAAACTCTAATTTTATTCTTACTTTTATCATCGACATTTAAATGAGTAACTTACTTATAATTACAATAGGTTGATAACTAATGTCGAAAGAATTTTTATTTGATTTAAACATAGATAGTTTTAGAGAATGTTTCAATAAGTATACGAGAAAAGCGTTCCGATTGCTTCCCGAATTGGAGAAACCCCGCATAATTGATATTGGTTGTGGTTCAGGGGTCCCTACCATGGAATTAGCCAGATTATGCAATGGTGAAATAATAGGTATCGATATTAACCAAGATCTTTTGGACAGTTTATGTAGAAAAATTGAACAAAAAGGCTTAATCAATAGAGTAAAGGCTATTAAATGCTCATTACTAGATATTAAATTTCCAGACAATAGTTTTGATATCATTTGGGCTGAGGGATCAATAACAACCTTAGGCGTTGAAGAAAGTCTAAGAGGATGGAATAGGCTACTTAAACCTAAGGGTTTCTTGGTAATTCACGACGAAATTAAGCACTTTTTCGAAAAACGCGATAAAGTTGCTACCTGTGGTTATAAATTAATTGAACACTTTTCTTTGCCAGAGGAAGCTTGGTGGGAAGAATATTATAAGCCCCTTGAGATTAGAATCAAAGATTTATATAAAAAATATAGTAACGATCCGGCCGCTCTTGAAGTGTTAAATATACATCAAACCGAGGTAGACTTGGTCAAGGCCAGTCCTAAAAGTTTTCAATCAGTTTTTTGTATAATGCAAAAAATTAAAAAAATATAAAATAATATTATTTCAGATAATTTAACGCTGTTAACGCAAACATTTTCACCAAATCCATTAAATCCTTAATATACACGAATTCATCTTCGGAATGAATATTATTATCACTCGCGGAAGCCCCTACTAAGATAGTTGGAATCCCTCTTTCTTGAAACCAGTGTGCATCGGTTGAAGGCATTAAAGTTTTAAATTCTCTTCTTTCACCATGGATTTTCTCCGCTGCTTTTAGAACAATTTTAGCAAAATCAGAAGATTCGTCGATCACTTGTGGCTCCAATGCAATTGGCATTTGAACGGTTACATCCAAGTCTGGGTCTTCTTCTTTCATTTTTTCAACGAAATCAAGGAGTCTCTTCTTTATACTTGCAACATCTTGTTCCGGAATTGTATTTACGCTAAGATGAAGATAACATCGATCAGGAACCGTTGTGATTTTAGTACCACCATGAATTTCCGCAAGGTTAATACTACTCACGTTAGAACCCCATCCATCTGAGGTGGGATAATCCGTAGTTTTTTCAAGCAGTTCTTCTTTCAGTTCAAGTAAGAAATTCATTATCTTAACCATCCTCTCGATAGTATTTATCCCCGAATTCTCGTTACGATAAGGTGGAGGAAGGTCCGGGAATGCTAGCCCATGAGCGGTCTTTCCTTTGATGATTATCGTGATATATATGGTCCCACCACAATATCCAAAGGGATATCCATTAGCAGCGTCTCCTAATAAGCACGCATCTCCAGAGACTAATTCGTTACTTAGGAGATATTCTACCCCTCTTAATCCTCCAGTTTCTTCATCTCCTACAGCAGTTACTATTAATTTTCCTTTAAGATCAACTCCTGCTTCAAGTAAAGCTTGAACGGCAAAAATCTCAGCAGTCACTGAAGATTTATCGTCTGAAGCACCTCTTCCATAGATTTTATCTCCAACAATTTCCGCTCCAAATGGATCCTTTGACCAACCTTTAAAAGCTTCAACTGTATCAAAATGCCCGTTGAAAATTAGCGTGGGACCATCACCATTCCCAAGCTCACCAATGACATTATTTCTTTTAATAGATGTTTTTAAACCAATTTCTTGCATTTTTTTCTCTACGAATCTAGCAACTTCTTTATATTTTGAAGGGGGATTTTCAGAGGGGATTCTTACCATTTCTTGAAGAAATTTAACAATCTCATCCCTCATATTATTTATTTTGTCTATAATTATTTTTTCTAAATCAGCCATATTTAATCTCCTTTTATAATATTTTAATTAATCTTTATTTCTTAAATAATTGAATACAGTTAAAGAAAAAATTTTTGTTGTATCAATTAAATCGTCAATAGAGACAAACTCATCCTCAGCATGTACGTTATTTTCATGAGTTCCAGTCCCCATTATTATCGTTTCAATTCCCTTTTCATGAAACCAATGCCCATCATTTGCGGATTGAAATAATTTAAACTCTCGATCTTCGTTATACACAATGTTAATTGCATTCTTAATAGCTTTAGCGAATTTTGAATTAGTATTTGATACGAAAGGTTCAAAAGAAATGGAAAAATTAACATTGATATCTAAATCAGGATCAGACAACCTTGATTTCTCAACAAATTCTATGATGTTCTGCTTTATACTTTCTACATCTTGTTCTGGAATCGTATTAATGATACAATACAATAAGCATTTATCAGGTACAGCAGATAGTTTATCACCACCAATAATTTTTGCGATATTAACAGTACTAACTTTTGAAGGGTGCCCCGGAAAGTTGGGGTATTTTGTTTCCTTATTAAGAAATTCTGCTTGTAACTGCATCAAGAAATTTAGTACGTTTACCATCTTCTGTATAGCATTTACTCCCGAAAACTCGTTGCGGTATTTTGGAATATCTGGAAAACTAAGAGCATGAGCTTTTTTTCCCGTAATCATGAATGTAACCATAATGAAACCACCCGTGAATGCAGCTGGAAACCCTCCTCTCCCATCGCCCAATAGACAAGCATCACCATTAATATGGCCCTTATCCAATAAGTATCTAACTCCATTGAACCCACCTGTTTCTTCGTCTATTGCCGAAATTAACGTTAAACTTCCCTCAAATTTAATACCTAACTCAAGCAAGGCTTTAGTTGCAAAGATTTCGGCAGTTACACATGCTTTATCGTCGCACGCTCCTCGACCATATATTTTTCCATCAAATATATGACCTCCAAATGGGTCTTCTGTCCATCCCTTATAAGCAGGAACGGTATCCATGTGGCCATATAATAACAAAGAAGGCCCCGTTAGATTTTGATACATCCCTACTACATTATTTCGCTTTACAAAAGTTTTAAGACCTATCTCTTCAAATTTGTTCTTAACAAACTCCGCTATCTGTTTATAATTACCTGGTGGATTCTCGGAAGGAATTTGAATGATTTGTTTATGAAAATTTGTTATCCCCTCCCGCATTTCTTCTATTTTTTCTATAATGGCTTTTTCAATACTTTCCATTTTTATGCTCACAAATTCTTATTAGATACATATTTGATGTGCATGAATATAAAACTAAAAAATTAAAAAACTAACGATCACATAATTACTTATCTTTTTTAATTAAAAGAACTCGAATTAATAATTTAAAGTGATAATTGATGGCTAAAAGGGTAGCAATTAACGGGTTCGGTAGAATCGGACGAAATTTCTTCCGAGCAGTAGTAGAGAAGTATCCTAACGAAATTGAAATTGTATCCATTAACGATTTATTCGAACCAAAATACTTGGCTTATGTCTTAAAATATGATACCGTTTTTGGTAGATTTAAAGGAACTGTTGAGGCTAAGGAAAAATCTTTGGTGATAAATGGAAAGGAAATTCCTATTACGGCAGAACGAGACCCAGCAAACTTACCGCATGCTAGTAATAATATTGACGTTGCTCTCGAGTCCACTGGATTTTTTACGAAAAGAGAGGGCGCAGCAAAGCATTTAGAGGCTGGAGCTAAGAGAGTTTTAATTAGTGCACCTGCTGTAAATCCTGATTTTACCGTTGTAATAGGATGTAACGACGATAAATTAACTAACGAGCATAAAATCGTTTCCAACGCAAGTTGCACAACGAATTGCTTAGGTCCAGTAGTAAAAGTATTAATGGACAATTATGGAATTGTTAGCGGAATAATGACTACAGTTCATTCGTATACAGGCGATCAACGGCCAGTTGATACAGCCAGAGCAGCAGATCCCATAAAAATGATTCGTGGTCGAGCTTGTGCGGCAAATATAGTTCCAACATCTACTGGTGCAGCTAAAGCAATCGGAGTCGTTTTTCCGGAATTAAACGGTAAAATGGATGGTATTGCCATGCGCATTCCTACTCCAAACGGGAGCGTTGTTGATTTAAAAGTAAATCTAGAAAAATCTACAACAGTAGAGGATATTAACGCTAAAATGAAAGAAGCCGCATCAGGTTACCTAAAAGGAATTTTAGAATATACTGATGATGCAATAGTAACTACCGATATTGTTGGCAATCCCGCAAGTTCTATTTTCTCTAGCTTGTGGACCAAAGTAATCGGTGGTACTTTCTGTAGCGTTGTTAGCTGGTACGATAACGAGTGGGGTTATTCCAATCGTTTGGCAGATTTAATCGTCAAGAAATTATAAATCCATAACAATTTCAATTATTTTTTTTATTTTCTTATATTTAATTTAAATTTTTTCTATTCAAATTTTAATAAGTTTTACAGAAAATAATAATTGAAAGAGGAGTATTTCGTGCTATTGAAATGGATACGGATTACAAAATATTTCAAATTTGAAAAAAAACAATGATT
>Ga0209345_10003401_pt1 | contig 16446 bp, 17 predicted proteins | sample Cruoilmetagenom7_FD_187294 | JGI IMG/M metagenome (GOLD analysis project Ga0209345, IMG submission 187294) | Oil polluted marine microbial communities from Coal Oil Point, Santa Barbara, California, USA - Sample 7 (SPAdes) (version 2) | ecosystem: Environmental > Aquatic > Marine > Oil seeps ...
CGCGGCCCTGCCCACCGGGATGCGCCATGTGGTCAGCCGTTTGGTGGCCGTGATCTGTGTCGCGACCTGCGCGATCCTTGCGTGGAAGGGGGCCGAGATGTTCCTGACCAATATCGAACGCAACGATTTTGATGTGCGGGCCTATTACTTTCCGAAATGGATACTCTCCCTCGCCTTTCCGGTCAGCTTTGGCCTGATGGCGGTTGAATTTTCTCGCTTCGTCTTTGGCGATGAACTCATGCACTCCGGCGAAGCAGGAATACACGAATAATGGAATGGTTTGAATCCTTGGCCCTGCTCTTGGGGTCGATCCTGTTTCTGATGGCAATCGGCATGCCGGTGGCGCTGGCATTCCTCGCGGCCAATATCGTCGGCGCTTGGTTCTTCATGGGCGGGGCGCGCGGCGTGTCGCTGTTGCTCGACAACGGCTTTGGCGGGCTGACGAACTACGCGCTTGTGCCGATCCCGCTGTTCCTGCTGATGGGCGAAATCTTCTTTCACACCGGCCTAGGCTCCCGCATGTTCAACGCGATTGACCGCTTGCTGGGCAAACTGCCGGGGCGTCTGTCCTATGTGACCGTTCTGGGCGGCACTGCCTTCTCCACGCTATCGGGGTCTTCGATGGGATCGACGGCGCTTCTGGGCAGTCTTATGGTGCCCGAGATGACCGCGCGCGGCTATAAAAAGCACATGTCAATCGGCCCGATCCTTGGCACTGGCGGGCTTGCGATCATCATTCCGCCCTCGGCGCTTGCGGTTCTGCTGGCGACACTGGCCCGGATCGACGTCGGGGCACTGCTCCTTGCCGGGATCATCCCGGGGCTGATTTTGGCAAGTTTCTACATGGCGACCATCTGGATTCAGACCCGGATCGACCCAGACGCCGCGCCGGCCTATGAGGTCGAACAGCTGAGCGCAGGCCAGAAGATACGGCTGCTGTTTGGCGATGTACTGCCCATGCTGTCGGTCATGGTGCTGATCGTGATCGGCATGGTGGCGGGGCTGATTACCCCGTCTGAGGCGGCGGCCTTTGGGGCGTTGGGTGTGCTGATCCTTGCGGTTCTGTTCCGCTGTCTGACATGGGAGGCGATGAAGAAATCCGTCGTTGGCGCGCTGCGTGTGACGCTGATGGCCTATCTCATCGTTTTCGGCTCAGCGACGTTTAGCCAGCTTCTGGCATTCTCGGGCGCATCGAGCGGGCTGATCCGTTGGGCCACGTCCTTCGACCTTGCCCCGATTGCCATGCTGCTTGTGATGTTCGGCGTGCTGTTGCTGCTGGGGATGTTTATGGAACAAATCTCGATGATGTTGCTGACGGTCCCGATCTTCTTTCCGCTGGCCGCGTCGCTTGGGTTTGACCCGATCTGGTTTGGTCTCATCATCCTTCTGGCGCTTGAGATAAGTTTCACCACGCCGCCCTTCGGACTGCTGCTGTTCGTGATGAAGGGCGTCGCCCCCACAGGGACAACCATGCGCGAAATCTATCTTTCGGCATTTCCCTATATGGGATGTGCAATGGTGCTAGTGGTACTGCTGATCATCTTCCCGGAAATGGCGCTGTGGCTGACGCGGTTGTGATTGAGGCGTCAGCGCGTTGAGCATGACTCGAAAGGAGCACCGTGACGCTACTTTTCCTGACCGAGTTGCAGAAACATTCCGAATAACACGCTTTGGGATGGGATTGTGGTGACCGGCGCGTCGGATTTCGGCCCTCGCTTTTACGGCAAATATCGATGGTCCGCTTCGGGCGCCAAAGCTGAATCAATGTCCGCCGTATGCCAGGTACGCCCGTCCTTGCCCGTCACGCGGCGCATCGCCATGCGGAACTGATACATTTCGGGGCGATACAGGATCTTGATGAACTCGACCGGCCTATTGTCGTTATCTAAAATAGTTCGCCTAACGTCGATCAGGGGGGACCCGGCAGGCACCGCCAAGGCTGCTGCCGCCGGTGCATCAGCCAGGGTCGCAGTAATGGTCTGCGTCGCGTAAGCAACCGGCACGCCAGCCTCTTCAAGCAGCAACAGCAACGGCGTCGCGGACATGTCCTGCTCTTTGATAAACGCGCCTATATCGGGCGGCACCCAAGTCGCCAGATAGGACATGCTCTGACCCGAGATTTCGCGCACTCGTAGCGCATGTAAGACATTCGCTCCAAGCTTTAGATTTAGTTGCGTAGCAACCTCATGGTTAGCCGGTTCGGTGCCGTGATGCAGGACGCGCACGGTGGTCGTTCTTCCGATGTAGCCGACATTCTCCAACAACCCGTCTAAGGTGGCGCTCAACGGGTCGGAGGAATGCCGCACAGCCACAATCGTTCCACGCCCTCGCATCCGCTCCACCAAGCCTTCGAGCGCCAATTCGTTGAGCGCTCGCTGCGCAGTGATACGGCTGACGCCAAAAGTATCAGACAGTTCGGCTTCGCCCATGACGCGGGTGCCGGGCGCAAGATCGCCTGATTGTATCTGATTGCGCAGAAGAACGAAAATCTGCTGGTAAAGTGGTACGCCCGTAGTCTTTGCTAAGCTGGCCGATAATGAAGCTGATAAGTGTGATTTCATTCTTCCGTGACTTTCCTCTCATAAAACATTTGAACTAATGACATATCTATATAACATCTCTTTTGGGGAGATGGGGAAGAATGACATATATTGATAGAGCACCGGTAATAATAGTCGGCGGAGGACCGGTTGGCCTCACTTTAGCTTGGCGTCTGGTGGAGGCTAGCATTCCAGTTCGGTTATTTGAGGCTGAACATGAGATCGCAGATCAATTGCGCGCTTCTACTTTCCATCCACCGACGCTGGATATGTTCGACAAAAGCGGCATCACGGCCGAAATTATCAGCAAAGGCAGGATTACCCCGAGTTGGCAGATCAGAATGCTGTCGACCGGCGAAAGGGCGGTGTTCGATTTGGGGGTTCTGGAGGGTGAAACTGCGCATCCCTATCGTCTTCAGTGCCGCCAGGCTGAGTTAAGCCGTGCGATTCTGTCTCGGCTGCCTGACGGCATTGTGCAGTTCGGCGCGCGAGTTGAGGCCGTGGCACAGGAAGCCAACAGCGTAACCATCACCGTAAATGGTGAAACTTTACGCGGGTCGGTCTTGGTCGGTTGTGACGGCGCGCGTTCGATCGTACGCAAAGCCGTCGGCGCGGATTTTGAAGGCAGCACATATCCGGAGAACACGATCCTTGTAACCACGCATTTCCCTTTTGAAGAACATATCGAGGGGCTATCCGGCGTGAACTATATCTGGAAGCCGAACGGCACTTTTTCGCTGCTGCGTCTGCCTGATCTGTGGCGTATCTCACTGCACCCCACACCTGGTCAGAGCGTCGAAGACGCGTCAGAAGACAGCGCCATACAGGCTCAAGTACGCGAAGTGATTCCAGGGGCGCCCGATATCGACGTCGTCGAAAAGCGGGTCTATCGCGTGCATCGTCGAGTGGCTAACCGCTATCGCAATGGGCGTTTATTTCTTGCGGGGGATGCTGCGCATCTCAACAGTCCTAAGGGCGGCATGGGGATGAACGGCGGCATTCATGATGCATGGTCTTTGGCGGACAAGCTGATTGCTGTATGTGATGGCGCTGATCCCGAGTTGCTAAGCCGCTACGAGCGTCAGCGCCGCAGCGTGGCCCGGGACGACATCGTGGCGCAGGCCGACCTCAACCGGGCACGTATGAACACAGTAAACGTATCGGAGCGCCGCGCGCATCTGGAGGACCTGAAGCGCATCGTATCTGACGCTCGGCTCGCGCGGCAGTTCCTGCGAAAGTCTTCTATGCTAGAAGGGCTTGAACGCGCCGAGGGCATTGCATGACTAGGACGCTGGCCATACTAGGCGGCTGCGGTGGCATCGGCCGCCAGCTGGTGACAGATGCAGCAGCGGCCGGATGGAACCCGGTCGTGCTGGACTTGGCTCGCTCTATCAAGGCGCACCCAGTCCGGAGGAAAGGGATCGCGGTTGACGCCTCCGACCCGGCAAGCCTGCACGCCGCGGCGGATCAGCTTGGCCCAATCGATGCATTCGTGAACCTCTGCGGTTACGCTGGGGGACCGCACTCGATCGTAGGGCAGGAGCCTACCGAATGGGACGATCTGATTGAAGGAAATCTAGGAGCAGCATTTCATGCGGCGCAGGCATTTGCCCCACGTATCGCCAATAGCGGTGCGATGGTGATGGTTGGCTCTGGCCTGGGGCATTATGCGCGTCCCGGCTATAATGCCTATGCGGTGGCCAAGGCGGGAGTCGCCGCGCTGACCCGTCAGCTTGCAATCGAACTCGCACCCGACATCCGGGTGAATTGCGTCGCGCCGGCGGCGGTCGATACTGCGTTCTTGCGCGGCGGTACTGGCAGATCAAACGAAGCGCAGCCTGAGCGACTGAACCACGACGCATATGTCGCAAACATCCCACTGGGACGTATCGCGCAGCCAAGTGACATCTCCGGCCCGATCCTCTTCCTCCTGTCAGACGCGGCAAGGTATATCACCGGCCAAGTGATCCATATTAACGGCGGAGCGTACATGCCATGACTTTCCAGTTACCCATCTCCCCCGACGCGCGTGTCACCGGGTTGATCGCCGGGCGTACCTCGTCCGGGGGTGGCATCGACATACCCGTTTACTATCCGGCGACCGGCGCGCAGATCTCGACCCTGGTAGAGGATGACGCCGCCGCAGTAGATCTAGCTGTTGCCGCCGCACGCCGTGCATTCGACACAGGGCCGTGGCCCAGCATGAACCTGGCGGCGCGGATCGACGCTCTTGAAGCATGCCGCAATGTGATCCTTGCTAACGCGGACGAGCTTGCGCGCCTCGAATGTGCGGCGACAGGGCTCGTTTTGAAAGAGCTTCGCGCTCGACATATGGTTCGAGCTGCCTATAACTTTCGGTTTTTCGCAGAATACATCAATCAGTCATCCGGGCAGGTTTACACCCAGACCGACAATTACATCACCACAGTGACCCGCGTTCCGGTCGGTGTTGCAGCGCTGGTCGCCCCTTGGAATGCGCCGGTTGCGCTGGCAACGATGAAGATCGCCAGCGCGCTAGCGTTTGGCAACACGTGCGTGCTTAAACCGAGCGAACAGACTCCGTTGGCCTTGGCCCGGCTGGTCGCACTACTGCAAGAGGTGCTGCCCGAAGGGGTATTGAACTTGGTGAACGGGCGAGGCCCAGTGACTGGAGCGGCGCTGGTTGCCCATCCGGGGGTCGATAGAGTGAGCTTTACCGGCGGCACCGAAACGGGTCGCTCGATTATGTCAGCCGCTGGGCAGGCTCTAACCCCCTGCACAATGGAGCTGGGCGGAAAATCGGCAAATGTAATCTTTGCTAGTGCTGATCGAGAAAAGGCATTGGACGGGGCGCTTGCCGGAATATTTTCCAACAATGGTCAGCAATGCCTAGCGGGTTCGCGCATTCTTGTGGAGCGCTCGATATTCAATGACTTCACACACGCTTTCGCCGAACGAGCTCAAAAAATTCGTGTTGGAGATCCATTGGACGATGCGACCGAGCTTGGCCCACTAGCCTCGTTATCGCATATGAAGCGGGTCTTATCGTTTGTGGGTATGGCACATGAGGATGGGGGAAGGCTGCTGACCGGTGGCTCACGCCGGGAAGACCTTGGTGAAGGCTACTTTGTAGAACCCACAGCTGTAATCGCAGGATCGAATGCAGACCGATGTGCACAGGATGAAATCTTCGGCCCCTTTGCCACGTTCTTGCCGTTTGACGGGCTGGAGGAAGCATTGCACATCGCTAACGATACGACATTCGGTTTGGTGAGTTATGTGTGGTCCGATCATCTGCCCACCGTGATGCAAATGCAGACTGGCCTACGGTCTGGCTTAGTCTGGGTGAACACGTCGATGATGCGCGAATTGCGCGCGCCATTCGGCGGCTTCAAAACGTCGGGCGTGGGCCGGGAAGGCGGCACGTCCTGCGAGGCATTCTACACCGAGGAGCGAACGACTTCGACACCAATCCAGCCAGCGACGGTACGCCGGTTTGGAGCATAACAATAACAGGGAGCCAAAAAGATGAATTATATCAGATCCGCTGTGACAGGAATTTTAACAGGCGCACTGCTCGTGCTGCCCGTCGCCGCTCAAGAGGTGGTGAAGGTAGGAACCTTCGTGCCGGCGCAATCTACCGGGGTTGCGCTGGTAATCAAACCGTGGCTCGAAGCGGTAGCGGCCGAAACCGACGATGTGATTATGCAGCCGTTCTGGGGAGGAACACTGGGCAAGAACCCATTTAAGCAATTCGAACTGGTGCAGAACGGCGTCGCCGATGTCACCTGGGTGTTGCCAGGCTACACCGCTGGCCAATTCCCCGAACTGGGCGTGTTCGAACTTCCGTTCCTATTCCGCAGCGGCGAGGAAGCCAGCATCGTGGCATGGAAGATGCACGAAATGGGAATGATCTCGGGGCTGGACGGGGTGCATGTGGTAGGCATGTTCGCTGCAGAGCCGAACAGTCTCTTCATGAAGGCAAAGATAGCCAACCTGGGCGACTTGGCGAACAAGAAGATTCGATCCTCTGGGGGCATTCACGCAAGCTGGATGGAAAGCCTCGGCGCCGCGCCCCAGACCCTTTCATCGGCAGAGCTGAACGAGGGGCTTAACCGTGGAACCGTTGACGGTGCCATTCAGGGTTGGACGGGTATGAAGACGTTCAAGTCACTTGAGCTGGTCGATCAGGCCTATGACATCCCGGCCGGGGCGATTCCTTTCCTTCTGCTCATGAACGAAAACAAGTGGAACGCCTTGAGCGACGAAGCCAAGGCCGCGGTTATGAAGCACGGCGGGCTCAAGATGGCCGAGGAAGGGGGCGCAGCCTATACTCGAGCCGGAAACGATATTCGCGATGAAGTTCGGGCAGAAGGTCGGATTGAAATTGTGACCCCCGAAGAATCCCTGATCGAAGAGTATGCCGAAGCCGCCAAGCCTGTTCACGACGAATGGATCGCCGCCACGCCAAATGGTCAGGCCGTCTATGATACAGCCGTGAAACTTTTGGCTGAAATGCGCGACGGGAAATAGCGAGACCGGACAGGCTAAACCTGACGACACGGGGCGGGACGATATTCCAACGCCCCGTGTCAGAAATCCAACAGGGAAACCGACCATGCCATATTACAATAACCTGCATGCCAGTGCTAGTCTGGCCGACCGGCGGAATGACACCTGATGAATAAAGCTCAGAGATTGGACCGGATCACGCAGAATGTGGCAATCGTCGGGTTTTGTGGACTGGTTGTCATGGCCTTGCTAATCACCTGGGACGGCATGGCGCGCTATCTAAATGCGCCACGCATTTCGGGCTTTTCCGATTACGGTGAGATCGTCTTCCCCCTCGTAATTGCTAGTTGCTTTCCTGCTGGACTTCTACGCCAAACCAATGTGACGGTGCGGATAATAGGGACCGCGGGGTCCAAGCGGGTCAACGCAGCGCTGGAGCTTTTCGGTGCGGCCGTCACTCTGGCGTTCTTCGGTCTCCTGATCTGGCAATTTATTCATCTAGCCGGACAATACCAAGCTGGCGGACGCACCACGCGCACAATCGGACTGGCGCTGGCGCCTTGGTGGTATGCGACTATCGCAGTGATATCGCTGTGCCTGCCCGTGCAGATATTCGTTACGTGGTGTTGGTTGCGCGCTCTAATACAGGGTGGCGAACCGGCGCATGGCGAACTGAAACACGACGATCTCATGGACGCAGAGGTAAAATAGATCATGGTATCAGACCCTTATACGACCGGCTTTCTTGGGCTAGCGGCTATGTTCGTGTTGATTGTGCTTCAAGTGCCTGTGGGTATCGCGATGGGCGTTGTCGGCGTTGTAGGCACAGGCATGATTATTGGATTCGACCCGGCGCTGACGCTTCTGGCAACCGAACCGTCGGGTGCCATGGCCGCCGAAGGGCTGGCTGTCATCGCGCTGTTCCTGCTTATGGGCAATTTCGCACACGTCGGTGGATTGTCGAGCGAGCTTTACCGGCTGGCGCATGTCTATTTAGGGCACAAGAGGGGCGGACTGATCTTTGCCACCGTCGGCGCCTGCGCAGGCTTTGGTGCAATCTGCGGATCAAGCGTTGCCACTGCAGCGACAATGGCACGCATTGCCTTGCCTGAAATGCTGAACCGTGGATATGCGAAACCGCTGGCCGCCGGCTCGATCGCAGCGGGAGGCACGCTGGGGATGATCATTCCGCCCTCTGTGGTCATGATCCTCTATGCGATCCTGACGGAAAATAGTATTATTGCGTTATTCCTCGCCGCCATTGTGCCGGGTTTGATGGCGGTCGTGTTCTATTTCATCGCCGTTGCCATCGCTGTACGTCGCAATCCCGAAACCGCACCTGTCGGTGACAGATCCGATTGGCGAACGCGTAGCCGCGTGTCCCGGGCCAGCTGGGCCGTCGTGTTGTTGGCCATCACTGTGTCTGGCGGTATCTACAGTGGTATCTTCACGGTGTCAGAGGCCGCCTCAGTCGGGGCGAGCGTCGCATTGCTGCTGGCGATCTTCCGTCGCCGTCTGACCCGGCCTAAGTTCTTGGCCGCTCTTGGAGATACAGCCTCGAATACAGGCATGATTTTCATCATCATCATCGGTGCGTCGGTATTCTCTTATTTCGCAACGCTTTCGGGCCTGCCCGCCGCAACTGTCGCCTGGATCGAGGGTATGAACCTGCCACCCCTAATGGTTATTGGGTTTTTGATGGTGTTCTACCTGATCCTTGGCGCAATCTTTGACACGATCGCGGCAATGGTACTGACGCTACCGTTTGTCTACCCGCTTGTGATTGGGCTGGGATATGATCCGATCTGGTGGGGTGTCATTAATATCGTGGTCATCGAGCTTGGGATGATCACGCCCCCGATCGGTATCAACGTTTACGTTCTGCATGGCATGGCGAAGGATTTGCCGCTGAATACCATCTTTCGGGGAGTGATCCCTTTTGTGATCGCCGATCTAGCGCGTCTGATCACGCTGATCCTTTTCCCCACTCTTACGCTGTGGCTGCCGGAGGTTTTGGGATGGTTGTAGAATATGGTAATAAAGGCCTGATCGGGGTATTAACGCCACAGGCCAACACAACTGTCGAGCCTGAATTATGGGCTTTGGCCCCACAGCATACGTCGCTCATCAATGCACGGCTCACCAGCGGCAAGAGTACGATCGAAGCGCGGCTTGTCGATTACACCACCAAGTTCGACGCGGTATCCGCCCAATTTTCTAATGCCCCGATAACGTCCATCGCCGCAGCCTGCACCGGTGCATCCTATCTGATAGGGATCGATGAAGAGGTGCGAATTGTGGCAGATGTTGAAAGAGCACGCGGCGTTCCTTTCTTGACGGCTGCATTGGCCTCTGTAGCGGCGTTGCGGCAAATGGGTGCAAAACGTATTGCTCTGTTGTCGCCTTATCCAGACGCTCTCAACGCAAAATCCATTAGGTACTGGCAGGGCCACGGATTTGAAATTGTAGCCGAGGCTGGTCCGGCGCTCGAGTCTGATGCATTCCATCCGATCTATGCGATGAGGGCCGGCGGAGTTCTGAGAGCATATCGCGAATTGTCTGGAAGCGATGCTGATGCGGTCCTCATGCTAGGGACCGGCATGGCCACTCTTTGGCCCCTCTTAAAAGGAAAGGCTGAAGGGTTGATCCCGGCAGTGTCATGCAATCTTGCCTTAATGTGGGGCGCGCATCAGGCGCAGTCTTGGGATGCGCTGGAAAATGCCGACCTAACCAATTGGATTGCAGGCGAGCACTGGGCTCCAAGGTTGGAGGCGCTGTTTCCAAGATAGCGGCTAAGGCAATGTCAAGGGATAGCCAATCCTTGCTTGTTCTGCATTCTAGTCAATGTGGTCTCAATGATGGTGAATAGAGACAATCAGCGATAATATCGTCTGCTCTGATTTGACCCAGAATGACGTCGACGACCCAACGGCGCTGCCAAATCTCTCGGATCAGTCGACGGTCCGGTTGATCTGTGCAACATGGCCGTAACATTTTTTCAGTCGAATTTTGTGGCCATTGGCCCTATGATGCCCTCACAACGCTTTAGGAGGCGGGCCTCGGGCACCTTGAGTGCAAGACTGCTACATCTCTGGTGATTTGGCTGAATGGCTGGAAAGCCAAAAAATGAAGCATGTCCGTGGGGCACCATTCCAACCTCAGACCCAAGGCAAGATCGAACGCTGGCATCAGACCATGAAGAACCGGGTTCTGCTGGAAAACTACTACCTACCCGGTGATCTCGAACGCCAAATCGAGGCCTTCGTCGATTACTACAACAACCAGCGTTACCACGAGAGCCTGAACAACGTCACACCCGCAGACGTATACTTCGGGCGCGAAAAAGCCATTCTCAGGGAAAGGGCAAAGATCAAGAAACAGACAATCCAACAACGTCGCTTGCAACATCAAAAACAGGCAGCATAATCAATCAATCAATCAATCAATCAATCAATCAATCAATCAAACGAGCCAGAGCCTCCAATGCTCACACCGCTCTGATGCCCCATTTTATATGACGACGGACACCTTAAGTTAACATAATTAACCCTATGGGCGATTCATGATGTCCCTTTTCAGATTTAGTCCTTTTGAGTTGTCATAGATTATAGCGCTCCTCCCAACATCTGATAGAAGGCAAGCGAAAGCGGCCCGAACCGTACCCAAATTAGAGAAAGTACGTTAGAGCCGAATGTCTTCTAAAAATAACGAGGATGAAGTTAGCTTCATTCGCAAAGTTCGCCGCTGGCGGTGGTCATACTGGTTGGCTGTCGCGACCTTAGTCGTTCTCTGGTGCTATGCCGTCTATGAGGTGGTCGGTTACGTGGTGCGCAGCTAGCGCCGTCCCAAAGTGAGCTAGCCAAATTATTCAGTCAGCTTGCTTGCCATCGCATTGGATCAGTCCACTTACTCATCATGGCTGATGATGACGAAAATACGAAGCGGCAGGCACGTAGATGGACACGCGAGCGCATTGCGTTTGCGGTGGCTGTTGGGATGTTGTGGCTGATCGCGTTCGTCGTAGCCTTCTACATCTAATTTTGCCATTTCAGTGATACTGCCCGCTTTGCCCCTCATCGCGTAGTCCTGTTTGGCTAGACATGAGGTTTTCGGGGTCGGGCGCAGACTTTCCGGAAATTGAGAAACTACTCAAACGGTACATCTGCGGTTAGTTCGGAGTTAACCTTTTACAAACGCCAATCCTGAACCAGATCAGCCAGAAAAGTCATTGCTCAGGTCAGTGCTGACATGAGCGGTCATGTCAGCGCTGATGCCATCGACCGCCAAAACACACGTGCCCGCATTCTTATCCAGATTAGATTGATCGCCAGCGATCTGGCGGACAAGTGTTGCGCTCAACTTTGCCCAATTAGCGCAAATCAAGGCTACCTGTTGGATAATTCTATTCTGGCGCTTCAGTTTGCTGCGGCCAGAGACGACCGACCACCGCACGACGCATCTGCTGCGCAAGCGGGTCGTGAAATATCTCAACCGCCATGGCTGCCTGATCATTGTTTAGCCAGCCATCCTGTAAACGCCAGCGCCGGTAGAACAACCAATCGAGTTCATTCTGGCGTAACGCTGCAAGGTTATCCCGAATTTGCTCTGGCGTTCTATGCAGGCCATCTGACCTTTCGAACCGTCGCATCCCGTGAACGGTCACGGCAGCGCTCAGATACCGCTCATGTGCGACCGCGATATCGTCATCGCTGATTAAGGCCAACCGTTCGATTTCTTCGCGCACATTCTGGGGCAGCGTGTCGAGCGCATGCTGTAAAGCTTGTTCGAACCCGAGTTCATTTGGAATGTTTAGTCTCCATGCCCTCGGCTGTTCGCGCCAAAGCACGGCTTCAGCACGCGCAGCCCAACGCCGATCCTCAATCAGGCCGAGGGCTGTAAGAACGGACAGAACTTCTGGCTCGGCCCGCGCAGGGCCCATTCTCCCCGTTTCTGAGATCTGCAGAGAAAGTTCTTGGTCGGTGAAGGAATCGACCGCATCCTTTACCTGTCGAAGCTTTTCTCCAGATCCGGGTGGGGCATAGCTCAATTGGTTTTGTTGCTCAGCAAGCCGCAGGACAACGACGGAAATGTCGTCCCATCTCGGAAGCCGCCGTGGGAGTTTAGGCGCAGGATGCGGGATCGCGCCCCAGTCCGTTTCTTCGGCCTGCCCCAGTAGGGCCAGCGCCTCACAGCCCATTTGATAAGCTGAGCAAAACATGTGGCTCCACCCTCCGCCGTCCGGCAGCTGTGGGAGGTTGTTCGAGAGAAACTCGGCAACCGCCAACGCCCATTCCGAGTCCGGTCCTCGCGCATTCATAAAACACACCTCCCGAAACAGCCCCTGCCTCAAACCGGACTTCAACCAGCGCGGGTCACAAGAGCAGTATCATGGGGGTGTACAAAGGTCACTCTGGCTTTGGTGCGAAATCTGCGCCGAACATTTAGGCGAAATACCGACTAAGGTGACAGACAGCCGTGGTCTGCATCCACTGGATCGGACGGGATCAGTGGGATGGCCAACCGTTCACTCAGTCTCTCAACAAAAAGATGATAACTTTGCACGGGGACCTGCCCCGCCCCGGCCACCTCTCCACCGCGAGAGAGAATAATCTGCCAGTCTGCACCTGCCAGTTTGAAATCCCCCCAATGCCCCATGCTGATCGTAACTTTAGCCTGTGGGAAAATCTCACACGCAGCTTGGGACATGACGCGGATCACGTCTACGGCACGAAGGGGTCTTGCGAGAGCTGCGCCCTGATCCAAGAGATATCGCGGGAGATCGCTGTCATTTCTTCGAACTGGATCTGTTGTTTCTGTGCCTGCTGCTGCGCGGCTGTGATCGTGGCTGCGGCTTGGGCCAGCACAGCTGTGTGACTTTCCATCGCCGTTCGGATCCCTGTCATTTCCAAGATGAGCTCTTGTATCTTGTGCGCCGTATCTGTCTCTGCTTCGCTCCCCAAGACGCGATAGAGCAGCACGCAGAGCTCCTCCATCAACACCTCCAGGCTCTTCGCTTTGGATGTCTGTAATGTCATAATCTATGGTCTCCAGTTTGCTTGTGATTTTGCCGAACGGTGTCAGATCGATGATGCTGAGGCAGGCGCCTATCATGTGTTCCGCCGCCATGCGAGATACGCGCGCGCGTAAGTGGCACAGCCCGGCCGCGAGCCGGTCGGCCAGCCGAGCAAAGCGGCGTGGCCGCGCGACAGGTTTCGAGCAATCAGGATGGCAAGGCGGGAGCACCAACCTTGGCGTCTTCATCCGCTGGGCCCATTCCGGCTCAGGCTCCGCCCAAATATCATTTGAATATTCGGAAGCATTCCATGCTGCGCGGCGCTGCCAGTTCTTCGAAAGCACGCTTTCCGGTAACGACGGCGGCGCGGGCTCAGACGGGATCGCTTCACTTCTGGCCAGACTGGTACCGCGCAGCACGAAGGGGTGCAGGTCTGTCTCCGAGACCAAAGCGACAGCGTCTCCCGGCCCGAGGCGAATTCCATACCTCGTTGCCGCAACGACGTCCCGAAAGATACTGAGAAATCCCGAGCGATTTTGACCATGGCGGCTTGCCGCGATCATCTTAGCGGCCTGAAGGAGAAACAATTTTGGCGCCACATCGGGCGTGAACTTCACACCATGGCGCTCCGCTGCCGCCACGCGTTTTTCTGCCCAGTCCGGGCCTTTTATCCCAAGCGCGCGTTCCGGCGCCCGGGGATTCGCCCAGTTAAACTCAGCGTTCAAAAAGTCACCCAAAGCGTCAAAGGTGTTCAGGCTGCCCCGCATCGGGGGATGGGGATTGTAGCTGCGCAGCTTACCGGTCTCTGTCCGGACAAAGCGTGGCATGACTATGTTGATCTCCAGACTTCCCGTATGCGTATGTGTGCCGACAAAGACCGGGGGCCGGCAGGCCACAGGCACCCCGGCGAATGCAACCTCGAGGAAGAGATCGATGACCGTCGCGATAGACCTGCGCGCGGTCTTGTCACCTGCATTGAAGCGCGCCACATCAATGTCGAAGCGATCGAATGACAGGGTCGCGGTGCGCGTGGTGCGCTGGAAGCGAAGCGCTGCAATCGCACTTTGCACGACACTCGGATGGCCCAAAAGAAGCTCGGGGGCCGGCGTTCTCACTTCCCATTCCCGCTGCACCCCGATCGTTTTCGACACCGCCCTGTCAAGAAGATAAGCTGCAGGCTGGCGGGGATCATCGGAGGCTTGATGGGGAGACCAACCAATCAGCATGGGTCAGACCTCGCAGAAAACCCGACCGGCGCGAGCATCAAAACGACGCGCTCGATCCGTTGCAGCTGGACAAGCAAGAGCATCGCCTCGACGTCCTCACCCTCAAAGCGCCCCGCGAGACGTTGAAGCATCTCAAGCACCTGCTCCAGCAGTCCGGTGACCTGCAGTATCTGCTCGGACGATACCCCTGCCCTATGCCCAAGACCGATATGGCGCAGATGGTCCGACAGGCTCCGCCCGGCCGCTTCAGCGCGGCGTACCAGCTCCGTCTTTTCGGCGGCTGTGACATTCACCTTCACACGCTCATGCCGCTTTGCGCCGGTTGTTTTGGCCATATCGTTACTTTCTGCTTTTGGGCCCAGCGAGGGGGCCTTGATCTACGCGCCTCCTCAAAAGCTATGACCCAACAAATCCGATCAACAGGAGAGATGCCGCCTTGCTATGGATGAAGTGTGGATAACCGCGGCAATGCCGCAGGACGTTCCACCCGACACACCACATGAACGCCGCGCAGATTTGGGGGATGGTGACGAGCGAAGGGCCCCCAGCAAACCCGGACAAGGTGATGAACGCCCTTGAGGGAGATTGGCTACGTCCCCCTCCTGAAAGATGTTCCAAGCGCCTGTTTTGAAGGCTGCGAGGACAAGCCCGGACAATCCTGTCCCCGCCAAGATGTCCGGAAAAATCCAGCGCGTTTCCTGCTGAACCAAGATGATCAATTGGGTGCGCAGAGCCGCGTGATCTGAGCCGCGCGGCGTCCGAGATCGGTCATACTGGCTTCGGGAAGCGGGCGAAGAACTGCTCTGACAGAACATCCTATTTATTGGTGCCCTACCCTGACGAGTTCTGTCGTTCATAAAGATTTTGACGGATAATCCCTAAACGAAGGCCTGCGAGAGCAGCACCGAAACCCGCAATCTAGGCAGGTCATGAACCGCTGGCCCAGGCCTAGGGTGTGCTAGACAGACTCCATCCATCTCAAGCGGCATGGGCGACCGGTTCAAAATCAGGACCTCTCGGACGGGACCGAGACTTAACACGCCGACCCGTGCCGACGTCGTGTAAGCCAAGCAAAAATTCCCGAACCTCTTTGGGGTTGGAACGATCATGTCTCCAAAAAGCGTTCCGCATTGGATGGACGAAAGGAGTCACTGTGAGGCTCGTACAGGTGACCAAATACCAGGAGGAGAACGTGCGCCAGATGATTTCTTGATATCACGATGCGATATAGAAGCCTTGGATATGGCCTACCTGCCGCATCAGAAAATGTCCCATAACGTCCCGTATCGCAGCTTCAGAACGACAGACGCTTAGGAGGAAGCAGCTCGCGCCCGTGCTTTGACAACCCAGGCGCGTCATTCTAATTTCGATTTTCTCGTCGGCGTCAAACATTGATTTCTCCCGTGCTTGGCGTCTTTGGGTTGCGGAAACCCATGGCGACCCAAGACCCGAATAGCTTGGCGAAGAAGCCGAGACTCTGCTTCTTTGCATTGTGAATGTCGTCTGGCAGCGTGACACCCTCCGGGAGGTCGGAGGCCATGGTGCGCATCGTGGGCTCAGGCTTTGTGCCGGACGACCAGAGTCCACTGTAGAGACTCAGCCAGTGCCCGCCTTTGAACTCTAGATAGACGGGCGTGTTGCAGCAGGTGGCGATCACCCGTGTGCTGGGGGCCTCGGGCGACAGGCGGAACCCGGCCAGGTTGGCGGCCCCCGCAAGAAAACGCACGCGATCCTTGCGATACATGACGAAGGGCGTCGTGCCGTGATCGGTCAACGTCCGGGGTGCGCCCTCAAGACCCTGCATCCTCCCCGCCGCCTCGCGGCAGGAGGTGCAGCAGCATTCGACGCTCGCAATAGGCCTCCCTTAGACTTCAAGGTGGGTCTGGCCACAGGCACAACCGACCTGTGTTGCCTCACCCATGCGTAGGCTCCTTCGCGGCAGCCGCTTCGAGGGCGGCACTATCGATCTTCTCCATCTGCATCATCGCCGCGCTCACGCGGCACACCACGCCCGGATCTTCGCTGGCCAGCAGGTCCGGCATTCGCTTGGGCACGATCTGCCAAGACACGCCGAAGCGGTCCACGATCCAACCACACCGTCCTGCTTTACCGCCTTTCGCCAGCAGCGCGGCCCAGAGCCGGTCCGTCTCATTCTGATCCTCGGTCAGCACAGAGA
>Ga0209345_10003402_pt1 | contig 16444 bp, 13 predicted proteins | sample Cruoilmetagenom7_FD_187294 | JGI IMG/M metagenome (GOLD analysis project Ga0209345, IMG submission 187294) | Oil polluted marine microbial communities from Coal Oil Point, Santa Barbara, California, USA - Sample 7 (SPAdes) (version 2) | ecosystem: Environmental > Aquatic > Marine > Oil seeps ...
ACTGCCGACCTCGATGCTCGATTGGCTCGCTGCAAAAAACTGATGAGCTTATAGGCGAACCTTGTCCGCAATTGATACGCTAGGTCGTCATTCGCTGACGGGCGATGTCATCGGCGATTTCGGAAGCGGGGCTGTTTTCGGCAGCGGCCGCGTCGAATATTTCACATAAAACACGACCGATGCCGCGTATTTTTGCCTCGGCCGTGCTCGTTTCGTGAGTTTTGAAGATATCGTCCGAGCCATAAATGACGCCGCCCGCGTTCACGACATAGTCGGGCGCGTAGAGAATACCGCGCTCTTTCAGGGCCTGGCCGTGACGCGGTTCAGCCAGCTGATTGTTGGCTATACCGCAAACCGCTTTTGCTTTGAGCCGGGGGATTGTTTTGTCATTCAAAATGGCGCCCATTGCGCATGGGGCGAAGATGTCAACGGACTGTGAATAGATCGCATCCGGGACTACAATTTCGGCATTGTAGCGGGCGCGTGCCTCGGCAATTGACTGCTCGTTCACGTCGGTTGCAATGATGCGCGCGCCCGCTTCCGTCAGTCTACGGCAGAGATCCATGCCGGTCTGCCCCAAGCCTTGGATTGCCACGCGAGCGCCTTGCAGCGACGACGCCGGAGCGTTCGTACTCTCGGGCTCTGCGCCGCCAAACTTCATGGTGCCGCTGAGATAGGCATGCACCGCCTCGATCGCCACGAAGCCGCCCAGAGCTGTGAAAACGGCCGGATTGCGGCGGCCTGAGCGCTCATCGACAATACAGAACACAAAACGGGTGTCGCGCGACATCAGGGCGACGTCCTCAACACCTACGCCCACATCGATGGCTGTCCAATACCGGCCATTTAGAGTTTCTAGTTGCTTGGCGAAGGCTGTCAATAACGGTTGCTTGCGACCACCTCGCGGATCGGCGATGATGACGGCCTTGCCGCCGCCTAGCTTCAAACCAGCCAGAGCATTCTTGTAACTCATGCCACGCGATAATCTCAGCACGTCGGTCAGCGCATCCTCTGTCGTGGGATAAGGATACATGCGGCAACCACCGGCTGCCGGACCAAGGCGGGTTGAATGAATAGCGATGATTGCGCTTAGTCCGGCGCTCGAATCACGACAGAAAATGATTTGCTCGTGATCATCGAAGTCAGCATTTTCGAAGACAGACACTGTGCCACCTCATCAGAAATACCCAGGCAAGCTCAGACTACATTTTTGAGATGGCTTTGTAAGGACTGAAGCGCAATCGTCCTAGAGTAACTGCATAAGAAAACCCGCCGGCCTGACTATTTCGCGGCGGCGGCGCAAAGTGTCTGATGGCGTTATCTTGATTCTGGAATTTCTGGACCCTCAGATACTTCCTCGATGCTATTATCGTCATCGACATTATCGTCATCAACCTGGCTACTTGGGGAAACTTCTTTGGTCGTCAATGAAGTTTTCTCAGAAACGAATTGGATACGTTCCTCAAGCTCTATCGATTGCGTGGAAGCCTTCACGCAGGAGCTCCGCGAGCGCTTTGCAGTTTCTACCTGATTGCGCAGAAACTCCCTGAATTGACCAACAACCTGTTGGGCCGAGGCCGTCACATCCACACGCATATCGAGTTCCGATAGGAAAGTTTCCAGTTGGCGTCCATGCCACGTGACGGCACCACCGCTGCGGGCAACGGTGGTGGCGCCATTGTAGAGCGCATCTTCTTCGGTCCGGATAAAGTGAGTAAGGAGGATGTCATAAGCATCATCTGCATCTGGAGCACCTTTACCAGTACTGCCGGCCAAGGCGGACACAGACATCGCTGGCGCGCCGTTGACACCGGCAAGCGCCATCGCGCCACGAGAAAACTGTCTGCGCGTGAGTTCCAGCGTCATGCTCAACCTCCATCAAAACCTCGGGGTGAGTATAACAATTTGTTTGCCGAATTTATGGCGAATTTTACCTTTGCCTATTCATCGCCCATTCGGAGCGCTGCAATGAATGCTTCTTGCGGAATATTGACTTTGCCAAACTGGCGCATCTTCTTTTTCCCAGCCTTCTGCTTATCAAGCAGTTTACGCTTGCGGGAAATGTCGCCGCCATAGCACTTGGCAACCACGTCCTTGCGCAATGCCGAGATCGTCTCTCGGGCGATGATGCGGCCACCGATCGCGGCCTGAATCGGGATTTTGAAGAGGTGTTGCGAGATCAGCTCCTTGAGCTTTTCGCAGATTACACGGCCGCGCATTTCGGCACGGCTGCGGTGGACGACCATCGACAATGCATCAACCGGTTCGGCGTTGACCAGGACCGACATCTTCACCAGATCCTCAGGCTCATAGCCGACCATTTTGTAGTCGAATGAGGCGTAACCTCGGCTAATCGACTTCAGGCGGTCGTAGAAATCAAACACAACTTCATTGAGCGGCAGCTCATAAACCAGCATGGCGCGCGAGCCTGCATAAGTCAGATTCTTCTGGCGCCCGCGCCGGTCCTGGCACAGCTTCAAGACGCTCCCGAGGTAATCGTCAGGCACCATGATCGTGGCTTCGATCCAGGGTTCTTCAATGCGGTCGATCTTTGTCGGGTCCGGCATGTCGGCCGGATTGTGCATTTCAACGATCGTGCCATCGATCAGGTAGAGATTATAGATAACGCTTGGCGCGGTCGTAATCAGTTCGAGATTAAATTCTCGATCGAGCCTCTCGGTGATGATTTCGAGATGCAGGAGACCCAGGAAGCCGCAGCGAAAGCCGAAGCCGAGAGCAGCTGAGGTTTCCATCTCGAAGGAAAAGCTTGCATCGTTGAGACGCAACCTTGCCATCGCCGAGCGCAAGTCTTCAAAGTCAGCGGCGTCGACAGGGAACAGACCGCAGAATACTACCGGCTGAGCTGGTTTAAAGCCCTCTAGCGGTTCGGTGGTCGGGTTTTTCTCATCCGTCACTGTGTCGCCAACGCGCGTGTCGGCAACCTCTTTGATGGCGGCGGTAAAAAAGCCCACTTCGCCAGGCCTGAGCTCGGTCAGCATCTCCTGCTTGGGGCGGAAAATACCAACACGCTCGATTTGATGGGAAGTGCCTGTCTGCATCAGCTTGACGCGCTGGCCCTTCTTCAAAATGCCATCTAGCACGCGAACCAAAACCACAACACCGAGATAGGTGTCATACCAGCTATCGACCAACATGGCCTTCAACGGCTTATCGGCATCACCCTTTGGAGCGGGCAGACGCTCGACGACGGCCTCAAGGACAGCTCCGATATTCAGCCCGGTTTTGGCGGAAATAGGCACGGCATCCGAGGCATCCAGGCCAATGACGTCCTCGATCTGCTGTTTCACGCGATCAACGTCCGCGGCAGGCAGGTCAACCTTATTGAGAACGGGAACGATTTCATGATCATGATCAAGGGCCTGGTAGACGTTGGCCAGCGTTTGCGCTTCCACACCCTGGCTGGCATCGACGACCAGCAGCGAGCCCTCACATGCAGCCAGCGATCGTGATACTTCATAGGCGAAATCGACATGGCCAGGAGTGTCCATCAGGTTAAGCTGATAGGTCTCACCGTCAGTGTGCTTATAATCCAGCCGGACTGTCTGCGCCTTGATGGTGATACCGCGCTCGCGCTCGATTTCCATATTGTCGAGCAACTGTTCCTTCATCTCACGGTCGGTGACATTGCCGCAGTGCTGGATCAGGCGGTCCGCCAATGTCGATTTGCCGTGGTCTATGTGCGCGATGATTGAGAAGTTGCGTATGTGGGATTGTTCGGTCATGGCAGCGTCATTACCACTCACTGAGGCCCGGCGGAAGCGTTTATCAGCCGCATGGTAGTTTGGCAGAGAAATGAGGGTCAGGCTAGGCCATGTGGCGGGCCTTATTTGTTTGTTTGAGGTTTCCAGATTAGTGCTTCGCAACGGGCTATCACCCGCACCCATTTGGGATGGAGGCCCACCACACCTACCCCCGACGCGGCTTCGCGCGCGACGTGGGCACGGCGTGAGCTGGATCGTCCGGCCAGGGATGTTTTGGGTAGCGCCCCTTCATGTCCGCTCGCACATCTCGCCACGAGCCGGCCCAGAACCCTGGCAAGTCGCGCGTCAGTTGTATAGGACGGTCAGCAGGTGAGAGCAGCACAAGCGTTAGAGGCACGCGGCCATTGGCCAGGCTGGGGTGCATCTTGATGCCGAATAACTCTTGCACACGAAGCGCCACGCTGGGTGCACCTTCGCCTTTATATGCGATAGGATGGCGAATACCCGTCGGAGCTTGGAAATGTGTTGGCGTCTCCCGTTCGAGCTGTTGGTGGATGTCCCATGGCAATTGGGCGCTCAGTGCCGCCTCAAGATCGCTGACGGTGATGTCTGAAACAGCGGTTTTGCCAGTGATAAACGGTACAAGCCAGGTATCGATGGACCGCGTTAGTTGTTCGTCCGAGAAATCTGGAATGTTGCTCGCGCCGGCTCCACGTAAAAACGCCAACCGCTGACGCAAGTGGATATTTTGTTTGCTCCAGGGCAGACATTGCGTTCCCAGAGCGGCAATGCCTGTAGCTAGAACCTGCGTGCTGGCCTCATTGCTGGGGACCACCAAAGGTTTGGACTGGATTATAATCCGCTCCAGACGACGAATCTGGCGGGCGCGCACGCTGCGTGTTTCAGTGTCAAATGACAGCTCGCGATCTTCAGTTATACGGTGGCCCGCAATATCGGCCAACTCATCGGCTTTGATTTCAGTTGCCAGAACAATGCGGCTGGCGGCAGCCCGACCGATCAATTCACCGACGACCAGGAACTCAGCACCCGCCAACCGCTCGTCAGCATCCAATTGGCCACCTCGGCCGTTTGCCAACACGAAGCTTCCAGGTGTGCCGCGGGCTTTGGCTATCCGGTCTGGAAAGGCCAACGCCAGCAGGCCAGCCAGGGTGCGGCTAGATGGACTTCCACTCAGGGCCGATGTGTTGCGTGCTCCTACTGAGGAGGGTGGGTGTTCCGGCTCGGACTTTACTGCCGCCCCGCCCTGCGCGGCCCATCGTTTGGCCAGGGCCCGCATGTCTCTGGCCCGTCGCGTGCGATCGCGCGCAAGGTTGCGCAGTCGACTTTCCAGGTCGACGTCTTTGCCGCCAAGGCCGCGCTCAACCAAAATTGCTGCAATCAGGGCTGCGTCTTCTGCCTGGCCCAGGCGCGCTGCATGCAGCAGCATGGAGGCCAGGCGGGGCGGCAGCGGCAAACTGCGAAGACTTTTGCCATGTGATGTTAACAGCCCTGCCTGATCGATGGCGACTAGGTCTTTGAGTTCTTCGCGGGCAGACGATAAAGCAGCGGATGTCGGCGGGTCCAACCAGCGCAGCGCTTGAGTATCCGTTACACCCCACGCCGCGCAATCCAGGACCAGGCCCGAGAGATCGGCAGAGTGCATCTCTGGCACCTCGAAAGGGCGCAAGCTTTTGTTTTCGGGCTGATCCCATAGCCGGTAGCAAACGCCTGGCTCCAGCCTTCCGGCGCGTCCACGGCGCTGATCGACGGAGGCGCGCGAGGCGCGCACGGTTTCAAGTCGCGTGACGCCTGCGCCGGCATCGTACCGGGGGACACGGGCAAAACCGCTATCAATAACAATGCGGATACCTTCAATGGTGAGCGAAGATTCGGCAATTGCGGTCGCGATTACGACCTTGCGCTTACCCGCCTGGGGGGCGCGAATTGCGCGATCCTGATCAGCGCCTTCCATTGCGCCATAGAGGGGCGCGATGATGATATTTGGGTCATCGATCCGATCCTCCAGGCGTTTTTGCAGGCGACGAATTTCGCTTTGACCTGGGAGAAATACCAGGATTGAGCCCGTTTCCTCGCGAAGGGCACGGATTACCGCGTCGGCCATCACCTCTTCGGTGCGGGCGTTGCGATCGCGGCCTATATAGCGGGTATCAACGTCAAACGATCGGCCCTCGCTGGTGATCACCGGGGCTCCATCTAAAACTTTGGCGACCCGGGCGCCATCAAGCGTGGCGGACATAATCAGTATCCGCAGGTCTTCGCGCAAACCAGCCTGAACGTCCAACGCCAACGCCAAACCTAGATCAGCGTCCAGTGAGCGCTCATGGAATTCATCGAACACTACAGCGCCGATGCCGTTGAGTTCCGGATTGTCCAGCACCATGCGGGTGAAAACGCCCTCGGTGATCACCTCTATGCGGGTTTTTGCGCTCACGTTGGTGGCCAATCGGGCGCGGATACCAATGGTCTCACCAACCTCTTCGCCAAGGCTCTCAGCCATGCGGTTGGCAGCACCTCGGGCCGCTAATCGTCGAGGTTCAAGCAGCAAGATTCGACGGCCACCTAGCCAAGGCTCATCCAATATCGAGAGCGGCACGCCTGTTGTCTTGCCGGCACCGGGAGGTGCCACCAATACCGCCGATGACCCGCTGGCCAGGGTTTCCTTAAGGCGTGGGAGGGCTGCGCAAATTGGTAGATTGATCGGTTGCATGGCCTCACGGGATTAGGTTTTCAGGCTTGGCGTCAGGCACTTGGAGTGAGAACATGCTCGCCCGCCGACCTAGGCATTACTGTTCGGCGAGGTCGATATCGTTCTCTTTGGCTGTAGACTTTGGTTTGGCCTCAGGCTTCAGCGACTTTGATTGCCCAACTGCTGGCCGGACGGTTTCTTCTTCAGCATGGGCGGAGCTTTTTAGATCCTTTCCTCCATGATCGAGCCCTTCCGCCCATTTGATGCCTTTATAATTAAAGCCGTCTTCGAGCGTAGGCTTTACTATTTGAAAGTATGGCGAAAGATCAAAATCACAGGGCGCAAACAAGCTATAATGACGAATGTGCAGAATTTCCTGTCGACTGTAGCGGCCAATACCAAGGCGTTCTGTGCGGACTTTTTCGACGCCTGGAAGAATGGGATAGCGCACGCGCTGGAAGGCTTGAGCAATGAGCGTTGAGCAAATAGCGCGGGTGGGCGCGCCTGATCCAAGTGAGATCATACGACGGCGAAACCGGGACGGCACCGGTATCACCGGCACGAGGTAACGGGCCAGATCAATGATATTGCGCATATCATATTGAAGGCCGATACGCGATTTCATGAATTCGACGATTGCATGCTTGTCTTCCGGCGTCATGGCAACGGGGCGGCAGATGCGTGTATGTGCGTGAGCATATTTCGATAGTGGCGCCGTCACACACCCCTCACCTAGGTTGACCTCGATAAGAGTATGTGGTTCGCCGTCTGGTTCTTGGTGGTCGGAGACAGCATCAACATAGAGTGCCGCGTGCGACCACGTGGACTGAGTTAGATACTTGATCGCGATCGATACCTTCTCAGATCCCGACACGAGAAGGACGTCGCCTGGTTTAAGCGATCGGGCAAGTGCTTCAGGATCGGCTGGCGCATATGGCCAGGCGTCCGCCTTTTGCTGCACAAGCCGAGCTGCCAATCGCCGCCCAAGCCAATCAAAGAATCTATCCACCGCTGTCATCCAAGCAGACTCGCATTGCTAGGGCGTTCTGGCTAGCCACATTGACGAATTGGTAATTGGAGACGTCCCATTCTCAAAAAGCGACCAAAATGCTCCCGAATTTGTTTGTTGCACCGCTATGCTCCAACCGCCTCCAGCAGACACCCGAAAACATGCATTTAGGGCCCAACTACAGGGGATCTCTCTGGATGTTTTTCGTCCAACTGAATTTGCTCAACTCTGCGAGATAAGCACGCAACACTCCGATTTGCGTGCTTATCTACTTTGTTACAACTTGAGGTTGATTAATCATCATTTTAGTTGCTTCTTGTCAATTCTTGTTATATTTCGGAAATTATTTCCGTTACTTTGCGAATTGATGATTGCTTTCTTTAGCCATGTTAAAAGATGATCTACCGCAAGCCCGTGCGCGATTTGCAAAACGTCTCAAAGCAATTCGAGTGCCAAGAGGCTACCGTACAGCTCGCAGCTTTGCTGAGGCCCTAAGTATCGATGAAAATCGATACACGCGCTATGAGCGGGGGGAGGTTGAGCCCAGCCTCGATTTGATCTTGAAAATTTGTTCGCTGCTCAATGCAACACCAAATGATTTACTCTGCGATTATATAGGCTCCTCCTCCGAACCATTTCAGTCAGAGCCAGCCGGCTTCTCTGAATCTAATGTTACTGCATATAAGTTGCCCAGTTCTGATGTCGTGACGCCTGATCGTACCGTACGCGGACCACAGCATGATGCGACCGCTTGGCTGCTCTCTGCTGAACTCGCGACGCTTCGAGCTCACTCTAGCGGAAATAACGTGACCGAACCCTTTGAGATGCTCAAGAATACCTCTGAGATCTTTGCCAACCTCAATACAAACCCGTTTCCATTTCTGGCCGATGTGATGCGCGATATTTCTACATTCAACGCTGATATTGACACTCAACAACGTGTTGAGAAACTCATCCATGAGTTTACCATCGCACTACGAGAAAAAGCCGAACAGCAAAGGCTTTCCGGCTAATTTCTCCAGTAGATGTCGATCGCGGATAATTGTTTTACTCATGGCCTGATTCGCACTGAGCGCAGGACGGCCTGATTAGAGCTTTAGGCTGAATTAAAGTGCTTCAACCTAAAACGATCCCATCTCTAGCCGCGAATTTCGCCGCCGGTGGCCTTGCCAACTGCGTTCACGACTTTCTCTGATGCGGCCTCGATTTCAACATCGGTCATCGTATGGCCTTTCGGTTGCAGCGTGACTTCAATACCAAGAGATTTCTTACCCTCACCCAAGCTGCCGCCGGTGAATACATCGAAGACATTCACTTCCGTGATCAGCGCCTTGTCGGCACCCAATGCCGCGCGTACGACGTCGCCAGCAGCAACAGTTTCATCAAGAACAAATGCGAAATCGCGGCGGACTGGCAGCAGATCCGCAACAGCCAGGGGTGCACGAGCGCGAGATTTGCGTTTCTCGGGCGGCAGGGCGCTTAGAAAAATCTCAAACGCGACGATCGGGCCATCCACATCCAGCAAATTCAGGGTTTCTGGATGGACCTCGCCAAAGTGGGCCAACACCAGCTTTGGCCCAAGTCGGAATGTGCCCGAGCGACCTGGATGGAACCAAGCCGGTGCGTCCCGCGTAATCTGCGCTTTGGCCGCGTCGATGCCTAAAATGGTCAAAGTGGCGGCTGCATCCGCTTTGACGTCGTAAACGTCAGCCGCATCTGCGTTGCCGGACCAGTGGCGGCCGCCGCCGGGCAATTTGGAGTTGCCCATACGGACGCCTGAAGCGAGCATAAGCTGGCCTGCAGGCGTGTCGTCGCGATAGGCCTGACCCAGTTCAAACAAGCCTAGATCGCTTACTCCACGGTTCTTGTTTCGCTGCGCGGCGGTTAACAGGCCCGGTAACAGGGACGGCCGCATCGATATCATTTCGCTGGAGATAGGATTGTCGAGTTCGAGGAGTTCTGAACCTCCGCCGAAGTGCCCGGCCTGCCCCTGCATGATGAATGACCAGGTGATCGCCTCGACCAGCCCGCGTGATGCAAGTGCACGACGCCCACGTCGAGCGCGCTTTTGAGCATTGGTGAGCACAGAACGCGTTACACCATGGGAGCGCGGCATGGCTTGCGGAGGAATATTTTCAAGGCCGACGATGCGGATAACTTCTTCAACCAGGTCCGCGCTGCCGTGCATATCGGGCCGCCAGCTTGGCGTGGTGACTTTTATAGCCGGCCCTTTGCCGGTGATATCGCAGCCAATTGCTTCAAGAATGCGCCGGCTTTCACTAGCGGGCACGTCCAGCCCGGTGAGCCTACCAACCCTTGCGAAGTCAAACGCGATTACCTTGCGGCCTTCGGGTGGGGTGCCCGTGATGCGTGCTTTGGATGGTTCGCCGCCGCACAATTTCAGCACCATATCGGTTGCCAGGTCGAGGCCACCTGCCACAAACTCCGGGTCGACGCCGCGCTCAAACCGATAGCGCGCATCAGATATGATCGCGGCTTTGCGTCCGGTTTCCGTGGTGCGGACCGGGTCGAAATATGCGCATTCGATCAAGACGTTGGTTGTGTCTTCCGTGCATCCACTTGCCTCGCCCCCAATAATGCCGCCGAAGCCCAGGACACCGCTGTCATCACTGATAACGCACATCGTTTCGTCGGCTTCGTAAGTCTTGCCATCGAGAGCAAGGAATTTCTCTCCAGACTTGGCGAGGCGAGCACGAACGGCACCGGTCAATTTGTCGGCGTCGTAAACGTGCAACGGACGGCCGCGATCGAGCGACACATAGTTCGTCATGTCAACAAGTGCGCTGATCGGGCGGAGGCCTGCTGCCATAAGACGCTGCTGCATCCACTTTGGCGCAGGGCCGTTTTTGACCCCGCGGACATAGCGCCCCGCAAACACCGGGCAGGCGTCGGCGGTTTCTGCCGTGAATGTGAGTTCGATATCTATGGGGCACTCGAAGTTGTCTTCTATGGCTCCGAGTGCGGGCTCTGGCTTCAAAGTGCCGAGACCTGCGGCTGCGAGATCACGGGCGATGCCGCGCACGCCTGTGCAATCCGGCCGGTTCGGCGTTAGTCCAATCTCAATGACAGGATCGGCCAGTCCAGCAACATCGATGTAACGACTACCGACCTGCTCAGCGAAACTATCGTCAAGCTCGATTATGCCGTCGTGGTCTTCGGAGAGCTCGAGTTCGCGCTCGGACAACAGCATACCGTTCGAGATAACACCGCGTACAGGGCGCTTTTCCAGCGTGATCCCTGTGCCAGGAATGAACGTGCCGAGAGGAGCGAAAACACCAAGCAAGCCAGTGCGGGCATTGGGCGCGCCGCAGACCACCTCGACAGTAGGTTTCCCCGGCGCGATTTCTACCTCACAAACCTGCAAGCGATCTGCATCGGGGTGCTGTTTCGCCTCAACCACACGGGCGATGGTGAACGCTCCGAGCTTATCTGCGGGATTATCTATCTGCTCCACTTCCAAGCCGATAGACGACAGCGTTTTTGCTACCTCTTCCAGCGTGGCAGTTGTCTCTAGGTGGTCTTGCAGCCAGGAAAACGTAAATTTCATTGTGTCAGCTTCGTTTCATTTTGTAGTCTGTTTCGTCGTGCCCGTGCCTCGACAACAGATAACCCATTGATGCCCAGCGGCGGTGATAGCCGTTTTGCAGGTGAAGCGCAAAAATCATTCAAATAGGCGGAGTTGCTTGGCAGTTTGACCATGAGCGCGTCGCGCTAGGCGCACCTTGCCGTAGATCCAGGCGAACGAGATAAGGATTTTGATCAGCGTCAGGCCATAGAAAATCCGGAAAATAAATGAGTAGATCCAGAACCACATGGAGCCCTTGTTGATATAGAGCGAAGAAATGCGCAGATCAAAATGTTCCATGACGTCAAAAAAGCCACCACGCAACACCAAGTCGAGGGAGAATAGTGAAACGGCGATCGGACTACCGAAAACAGCCTGCTTGCCATCGGAAAAGATCTTGAAGTTGTCAGCCTGCAGCAACAAGCAACTACAGGTGAAGAGAACATAGAAGAAGAGCATCGATACCGCCATGAAGCGGTAATAGCCCAGAGCTTGGCGTAAGGTACTACTGGAGAATGAAAAGTCTACCCAGCGATCAAGCTCCTCATGCTTCCCATCGTGATAGAAGATGATAAAGATGATGGTGCTGATCATCAGCACGCTTATTGCAACGGCGGCGAGTATCGAATACTGCACAGGCCCTCGAAGATGGGTTCCACCTCCGCTCCCTGACCGATTGATCGAACCGAGCAACGCCGAGGCAACTGTCGCCGCGGCCGAGCTGTGGCTCGATTGTGTTTGTTTAGAGCTCTCTTCTTACCACCTGATAAGAGCTAGTCCATTGATGCCCTAGGGGGATATCGATGGATCGAACGAAGTCCAGGCAAAACTAACATAGTGGAGTGCAAACACTCCGTTGATCTTGACGTTGACGATGACCTTCGTCTCAGTCCGTCATTGGCATTAAGCTGACATTCCACCTGCGAGTGTTGGCACGTCAAGCGGTAGAAAACCGTAGTGGCGCATCCAGCGTATATCGGCGGAGAACATGTCGCGCAGATCAGGGATGCCATATTTCAGCATGGCGAGCCGGTCGAGGCCTACGCCGAATGCAAAACCTTGATAGCGCTCCGGATCGAGCCCACAGGCACTTATAACGTTGGGGTGAACCATGCCAGAGCCCAGAATTTCCAGCCACTGCCCTGGCTTGCCGATCGCTGCTGCGTCGATATCGACTTCCATGGAGGGTTCCGTGAAGGGGAAGTGCGACGCGCGAAAGCGCATTTTTACATTATCGACTTCGAAGAAGGCCTTGCAGAATTCTTCCAGGCACCACTTCAGGTTCGCGAGGTTAGTTTCTTCGTCGATCACCAAGCCTTCGACTTGGTGAAACATCGGCGTATGGGTCTGGTCGCTGTCGCAGCGGTAAACGCGGCCTGGGGCAATGATGCGCAGAGGCGGCTTTTGTGACATCATGGTGCGAATCTGAACGGGGCTAGTGTGCGGGCGCAACACCATGCGCGTACCATCCGCGCGCCGCTTCAGATAAAAGGTATCCATGTCCTGACGGGCGGGGTGGTGTTCGGGCATATTCAATTTGCCGAAGCAGTGCTCTTCGGTATCGATATCCGGACCTTCAGCAACCGCAAAGCCCATGTCAGCAAAGATCTCGCTGATCTCGTCGAAGACCTGGCTAATTGGATGAATGCGCCCCTCGCCAAGAGGCCCAAGCCTAACCGGCAAGGTTACGTCTGACCGCTCCGTTGCTAGTTTTCGAGTAAGTTCTTCGCTTTCAAGGCCGATCCGGCGTGCATCAAGCGCCTCGTTAACCCGCGTTTTCAGCGCATTGACTGCTTGGCCATAGCTTTTTCGCTGGTCGGCAGGCAGGCTTGAGAGCTTTTGCATGAGGCCGGATACGCGGCCTTTTTTGCCCACAGCTGAAATCCTGACGGCATCGAGTGCTGAGAGCGTGGTGGCGGCTTGGACTTCGGCAAGAAGCTCGATTTCGAGCGTCTCTAGTGCAGATGTATCCATTTATTCCGATCCCAAGGCCGCTTCGGAGCATTTTCCCGCATAAACTGTGGCGCTGCAAACTTTTGTCCAGACCAATCGCAATCTCACGACGGGTGGTATTGCAAGGCGTCAACAGGCAAGCACAGCATCCATAAGGAAGGCGGCCAGCCCCTTAAGAGGTGCCAGCCGACGCCTGTGCTTTCTGGACCAATGCCTTGAACGCTTCGCCATCGCGCACGGCGATGTCGGCCAGCACTTTGCGGTCGATTTCGATGCCGGCCTTGGTGAGGCCATCGATGAAGCGGCCATAAGTCAGCCCATGCTGGCGGGCGGCCGCATTGATGCGCTGGATCCATAATGAGCGGAATGTACGCTTGCGCCGCTTGCGGTCGCGATAAGCATACTGCATCGATTTCTCGACAGCCTGCTTGGCGATCCGGATTGTATTTTTGCGGCGACCGTAAAAACCTTTGGCGGCCTTCAAGATCTTTTTATGTTTGGCGTGTGCGGTCACACCGCGTTTTACGCGTGCCATGATGCAGTATCCTCGTTCGAAAGTTCGGAATGGGTTTGGTCGGCAATTGCTCGGCAGATAGGCTACAGATTTCAATAGATGGCGCGAAATGCGCCGTTAGAAATCAGCGAGCGTAAGGCAAGAACTTTCTGACGATCCGCGCATCCTGTTCGCTCAGCAACATCGTGCCGCGCGCCTGGCGGATAAACTTCTTCGTCCGCTTGATCATGCCGTGCTGTTTGCCGGCCCCTGCAGCTTTGACCTTGCCAGTCGCAGTGACCTTAAAGCGCTTCTTAGCGCTGGCCTTCGTTTTCAACTTGGGCATTTCGCTCTCCATTTTCGAGCACAGCAAAAATATGCGTCCCGCTGGCTGGCGCTTGAAAGACAATCAAGCAATCACCAGAGGTTATCTCTCGTCATTTACGTTAAATGGCGAGTGCTTTGCGTGCGTGTTCATAGCAAAAAACAGCCGCCACGGCATGCCCTGCCGGGCGACTGAAGGCCGGGTTATAATCCGACGATCGTAAAGTTTCAAGTCCTATTGCACTCGTATTGCCAATCTGACGCTTCGTTCCGTCAGCATCAGCGAGGCGCGAGAATCATGACCATTTGCCGGCCTTCGAGGCGAGCGTCGGATTCGACCTTGGCAAATTCGTCCGTATCCATCTTAACCCGCACCAGCAATTCGCGCCCGATTTGCTGATGGGCCATTTCACGGCCGCGAAACCTTAACGTCACCTTAACCTTATCACCATCGTCGAAGAACCGCTTCATGGATCGCATCTTCACGTCGTAATCGTGAGAGTCGATATTGGGCCGCATCTTGATCTCTTTGACCTCGACGATTTTTTGCTTTTTGCGAGCCTCAGCCGCCTTCTTCTGCTCCTGGTACTTGAACTTACCGTAATCAAGTATCTTGCAGACAGGCGGATTGGCGTCTGGCGAAACCTCGACAAGATCTAAACCTGCAACAGCGGCACGCTCCAATGCATCGCTCGTTTCAACGACACCGACATTCTCGCCTTCTGCATCAATCAACCGGACTTCTTTGACTTGGATCGAGTCATTGGTCCGCGGGCCAGACGCCTCGCGCTCTGGCGGGCCACGAAATGGACGACGAATGATTAACTCTCCTTCAATTGCTTCTACTATGGGCCGGTGCGAATTTTGGGCGCCAGCCACTTTGCGGAAAAAAATTGTAATCCCGATGACCAGTATACAACTAGCTCAGGCTGATATGCGTTCTATCTAGCGTAGATTGAGAAAGTCTATGCCGAAGTCAAGTACGATAAAGTCTATTGCCCCAGATTCAGGCCGTTATGAGAGATTTTGCCATAGTGGAGTGCAGAAGCTGATCATAAACTTGTAAAGTTTGGTGTTGCATCCGAGCCAAAGTGAACTGTGCCATAACATGCCGTCGCCCCCGGATGCCAATTTCCGCCCGCTCTACGTGATCAAGGCTTAACGCGTGCGCCAACACATCCGCTAGCGCTGCAGCATCACCTGGTGGGGTGAGCCATCCGGTGATCTCATCTGGCGCGAAATCTGGTTCTGCAAGCACCGTTTCCGGGGGGGCGCCGAGCCGGGTTGCAATAACCGGACAGCCCATGGCTTGAGATTCCGCACCAGAGCGGCCGAAGGCCTCAGGCTCGGTCGAAGCGACCACACTGACGTGGGCTTCGGCGAAGGCGGTGGGCATATCCGCTTCGAGGCCGACAAGATGTATACGCCCATCAAGATGATGGGCTGTGATCCGGCGCTTAAGGTCGGCCAGATACTGCTCACGCCCCTGGGCATCGCCCGCGAGGACTATACAAACATCGTCGGGCAAGCGATTGGATGCGGCAAGTAACCCTGAGGCCTCGATCAAAACGGACTGGCCTTTCCAGCTCGTTAGCCGCGCGGCCAGCAGCACAACACGCTCGTTCCGTAAGCCCCAACGAGCCCGGATTGCCTGGCGGCGTGGCTCTGTGATGCGGGCCTGATCAAATTCACCATCTAGACCACGATAGATGACGCGGATCCGGTCTGAGGGGGTATTGTAGCGCTCGCGGATGAGGTTGGCCGTGTAATGGGAGTTGGCGATTACTATTGCTGAGCGGGCCATGACGGAGTTGTAGATCCTTTTTATTCGGCCATTCTCATTGTAGGCGCCGTGGTAGGTCGTGACGAACGGGATACCGGTATGAAGTGATGCAAGCCACGCGCTCCAGGCGGGGGCGCGGCTTCTCGCGTGCAAAAGCGTCACGTTGTATTGTTTTATCAAGCCAACCAACCGGCGCGCGTTGGCGAGGATTGTGAGAGGGTTTTTTGCGTTCGCCGGAAAACGGATAAGCTCGCCGCCCGCATCTTTCAATGCCTGTTCCATTCGCCCGCCCCGACTGGCAACAAGCGCCCTGCCCCCGGCCTTGGTGATGGCAGCGGATATTTCCACAGCCGACCGCTCAGCACCGCCGATATCGAGATCGGGCACGATTTGGAGTATCACTGGCTGAACCTCGGTTGGCCCAGTTCGGTTTGATACAGCATTGGCTGGTGTCACGAGAATTCCCCTATCACGAGAGGCTCGACATAGAATGACTGAGGCAGAACCGCAAATCCCAGTGCAATACCTGACCGTCGGCACTGGTTCGAACGAACGCCGCATTGCCTATATAAATGAGCGGGCAGTCACACATCCCGAAGCGCTATCAAGCGGCAGAGCAGCCAATGAGGCAACCGGTGTGTTGTGGATGCAGGGCTTTAAATCCGACATGATCTCAACAAAAGCTTCGGCGCTCAGCACGTGGACGCAGGCACAGAATATTCCCTACATACGGCTTGACTACTCCGGGCATGGCCAATCCGGCGGTGATTTCGAGGCGGGCACGATAGGGCTGTGGCTTGAAGAGGCGGTGGCGGTTTTTTCAAAACTTACAACCGGGCCGCAAGTGGTCGTCGGCTCCAGCATGGG
>Ga0209345_10003403_pt1 | contig 16443 bp, 6 predicted proteins | sample Cruoilmetagenom7_FD_187294 | JGI IMG/M metagenome (GOLD analysis project Ga0209345, IMG submission 187294) | Oil polluted marine microbial communities from Coal Oil Point, Santa Barbara, California, USA - Sample 7 (SPAdes) (version 2) | ecosystem: Environmental > Aquatic > Marine > Oil seeps ...
AGTCGGTAGATCGCACGCGCGGTTTTCGAGCAACGCACACAGAGGGCCTTGCATCTGGCTTGCAAACAATATGTCAAATACGGATTCTTCAATCTCGCCGCCCTGCCCGCCCACAGATTGCATAACGCGCTTGCCCTCTTGAATTGTGAAATGCATATCGCCGCACACCACATCAACAGTAACACTCGGTGCTCCGCCGCGGTCACATGTCATTTCAAGTCGGCTGCCCGTCTCTGTTTCAGCAACAAGATGCCCCGTCACTTCGAGATAGCCGTCGCGCTTATTGTTTACGGGGTCCGGGTCTAGTCCGCTTGCATCCCATCGCGTAATTGCCGCCCCTGCCAATTGCTCAAAAACCGGCATGAAATGAACGGCGTTCGACGCCATTGCCCAATTCGCGCCAGTGACACGCATAGTGACCGGTGCTTGCCCTTTCAAACGTGCTTGCAGGTTCTTATAGCCTGGCCATGCTGTACGGGGCGCATGCACAAACGCCTTGGTCCCGGTTTTTAGAAGCGTCTCTTGAACATCTGCATACGCGGCTGTGTCGGGAAACAGGAATTTTTCAAGTAAGATAGCCTGCGGCGCCGCGCGCTGCATAAGATCCTTAAAGATGGCATGACGCGGTTTTGAGGTGGTCGCAATGATCGCAAGATCAAGGTCAGCGTACGCTGGTAACAGAGAAGACCTGTACGTGACGTTACAATTTTCACTTTGTGCGTCCGAAACTTCTGCCGCGCGCTTTTGCGCGAGTTCAAGCCCACTTTCAGCAGGGTCAACGCACTCTATGTCCGCATCTATCCCCATCGTCAGCAAAGATTGCAGAAGGCGCGTCCCTATTTCGCCGCACCCAATCAACAATACTGTTGGCTTCGCCATCAATTTCTCCGCTTTATCACGAGTGTCTTACGCGCCGCTCAATCTTCAGGTGTAGAGAATATTCGTTGCACGCGTTCATATTCATCATGCGAGCCGACATCATACCAAAGCGCTTTTGTCTTAAACACACCGCAGACCCCGCCTGCATTTGTAATGTCCTCAAAAAGCGTGGGCATATCGTAGAAACTGTTTTCTGGCACATAGCTAAGCGCAACATCTGAGAGACAATAAATGCCTGAATTGATGTAATGCACGAGTGTCGGCTTTTCGACAGTTTCCTGATAAATGTCCTGCTCGAATTCGACGACACCAAATGGCACTGAGGTGCGATACTGGCGCACACACATCGTGGCCGCATTAGCTTGACGGCGATGTTGTTCAACAAGCTCGCGGAAATCAAATTCGGTCAGCAAGTCGCCGTTCATGACGATCATTGGGCCGGTCAGGTCTTTCGGCAGGAGCGATAACGCTCCCCCGGTGCCGAGTTTCTTATCTTCCCGAAGATAAGAAATCGACACATCAAGGCGATCCCCATTCCCAAAGTGCTGCTCGATCATGTGGCCGAGATAATTAATGGAGAGATAAAAGTCGCGAAAGCCCTGCTCGCGAAAACGGTTTATTATGCGTTCTAGAAGCGGTATTCCGCCAACGGGCAGCAATGGTTTCGGGCAATCTTCCGTCAATGGACGCAAGCGTTTGCCCAATCCGCCGACCATCAAAATCACTGGCACAGTATCCATATGCCGACGGCGTGGGTCATTTAGCAGAAGAATTGATTTGGCAAAGCCCTCATCATCTACAACTGGAAGCTGTGATACACCATGCCGGCGCATCATTGCCATCAATGCCTCCCGTTTTTCACCGACACGCCCCATCACAGGGTCAGGGTTCATAGACTTTGAAACAAGGGTTGTATCGAGATCGCCGCCTTTTAGCAGCGTGCGGCGAATATCACCATCGCTACAGGCGCCCATCAGTTTGCCGTTTTTCTTGACCACAAAAATGATCTTGATCCGCTGGTCTTCTAACAGCTGCAACGCCTCACGCAGAGTCGCTGTAGGTAATAGTAAAAATGGCTTGATATCTTCCATTGAATATACTCCCGGCCAATCCACCTCAGCCTGTAAAGCTATCCCCAACCTTGCGCAACCCCAGCAAAATTCATGACCACATCACAGCAAATGCTAAGTTGCACAGCAACGGAGATAGAGTAATATAATCTCTTCTTTTAGATATGGTCTGACCCTACATTTGTATTCAGAATTAGCTTTGGCACACAGAAAAAGCCAATGTTGAGTAGAGCGACAGAAGGGCTTACATCGCATGACAGGTGGCTTTGGCTGGTGGCGCGCTTTCAAGATTGGTTATCAGAAATACCCACTCGCAGCGATCCTAATCTTCCTAACTGGCCTAGCAGCAATCGTTCTTGAACTTGCCGCTTATGGCGTCATTGCCCTCGGCATTGAACTCTATCAATCTCAAGAATCCCGTGTTTTTCTCGGCTATGAATTTGCGTTTCCGTTTAGCAGGCAAACTCTTCTTATCGGAACCCTCGTTTTCACAATATCCATGTTCTCATCTGCACTTGTTTCATTTGTAAACGGCTGGCTTCTAGCCCGTTATCGTCGAATTACATTCTATGATACCATACGTGATCTCGTAAACAGGCTGGACGAGTCGAATCAACATCCCTTCGTCAACGAGTATGGTATTCGTGGTGTTTCACGCTCACTTCGACGCGAAGCTAGATATGTCGGACGCGCAATCACTGATGCTTTGACGCTGCCCACACCTTTCATCGTCATTGCAATCGTCGGCGTGCTCGCGATATGGAAATACCCCACCGTCGCCTTAATTGTCATACTCATTGTTGCCATTAGCTCTCCGTTCCATTTTCTGACAGGTAAATGGGGGGCTGCGATGATGGAAAAACTCATCAATTCTGGCCTCGGCCGCGGGCAGGCTGATAAAGAAATTGTTGAGACGATTTTGCAGTCACCCTATCGCGACAATAATGACGATAGCGTGGACTTCGGCAAACAGCATGCCGACAGACCCGAAGTCCAAAAGTTCCTACGATACTATGAAATGCGGGTACGATTAATGCCCATCAGCGGGCTAATATCGCGTTTGAGCTTTCTAGCCATTTTTATCGCGCTCGGCTTGTATATTGGCCTCGCGCTGATGCAAGGCAAACTAACATCTTCCGATGTACTTATCCTATTTGTCGGCGTGCGGTTTTCTGGCGCCGCACTCTCACAATTGGCATCAATCATCACACTTGTCGCAAGTTACAGCCCGATGATTAGTGCACCCCTTGATTTCTTGTATGATGAGAAATTGAACGACCAAGGCGCCTCAATCCCTCCGATTAAAATGAGTAGCGATAGAGCCCCAGGGAAACAGATCATCCTAATTTCAGATCTACCAGTCACATGGCCGTCAGTGCAGAATTTTGCGAAAAACTGGCCTGCTGCCAATGGCGATATTCAGCTCATTAGCTCAAACTATACACAACTGCCATCGTATCTTGATCGTCAGGAACTAGCGACACGCGTTCGAAAAGCGATGCGTGGAATTTCTAAGGAAGAACTCCGGGAAATCATCAGCACCATTGAAACACCGGAAAAAGGCAAACCACAGGCTAAGGCCATCATAGCCCTTGCGGAGTTAGCCCCGCGCCGGACAGATAAGACACTTTTCATTCCTGCGAAATCAATTGCTACTTTAGCAAAAGACGATCTCGCCATTGTACTAAGCCATTTAGAGCAGCGACCGACTGCCATAATTCATGGTGGCGTTCCCAAACGCCTGCCTCGTCAAGACGGGTATGAAGTGTGGACGCTACAAAATAATGTGCTCACCTATTTCTGCAAAGCATCAGAATTTGCAGATACACGTGACAAGATTGTCGACCACATTGAAAAGCACCAAACTGCCTCACAAACAGATGAAGCCGATGATATGAGTTTTGAAGACCTATAGTCTTCTTCACAGCAAAACTAATGGCCTCTCTCTGCCTTCACCAATCCGGCTTTTGTCTGCCGATAGCGCGTAAATAGCATCGCGCGCATTCCCATTCGGATAATGCGGATTTTTCTTGAAGAATTCTTTCCGGCGTCGCCGAATTTCTTTGACGAGATCACCACCATCAAGCACGTCACAAATAGCTGCAGAAAGTCCTTCCCGGTCGTACACAGCAACCCCGAGACCAAGTTCATCAAGCTTTAGCGGCACTTTCATACTCTCATATTGAACGATGATCGTGTCTCGATCACAAAGTGCAGCCTCCACACCGACATTTGAAAATGATGTCAAACAAAGATCACTGGCAACAAGAACATCGATAATATCTGCATGCGGCAAGTAAACTGTGTTCGCAAATGCACTGTTAGGGTGGTTATCAATCGTATCCTTATAGCGCTGTAGACGCTCGGCCTTCTCACGCGGATGAGGCTTAATGATAACATTCGCCCGCCTCTTATCTCCGAGCGCATCCATAATAGCTTGGGTCGTATCTAGGTTCCCTGTCATCTCTAGCGGCTGAAAAGCAACGCAAATGGTGGGCAGCGAAGGATCTAAGTTAAACTGATCTAGCAATGATTTACGATCGAGTGTTTCGACACGTGCGCGCACCCCATCAAAGCGCGGTGTGCCAAGAAGGTCTACATTGTTCTGATCAATCCCGAAGGCATCTGACAATAAGTCTGATGTAAAATGATCAAGCGCAGTCACTATATCCCCGCGCGGCCTAGCATATGTATAGTGCTTGGACATCCAGGCATTCGTAATATCAACAGACAAGAGTCCGCGTCGTGCTGCCATTTCTTGTGCGCAGTATGCCTCCACTGAGCGCCCAGGGGAGACAAAAACAACCCCCGTCTTGCGCTCCTTCATCAACGCCTCATACGAAACTCGTAAGGTCAGAAGGTAGGCCATGCTATTGCAATCAAACCCGAGACCATTCTCTTTTATCTCATTTTCGTACTTAATGTTTTCTTCGCCAAGGATCGATGTTGCTGTCCTGCTAAACAGCGTGTTGAACCATAATGCGATTGTGTCTTCTTCACCTACATTTTTACTCTTAACATTTGCACGAATGTCTTTGGTTGAATGGTAATGCAGCGTTGCCGAACCAGAAGTCTCAATATCAAACTTAAAATCAACGTCCTTCGATGTTTGGATATCAAGCAGGTATACATCTTGATCTTCTAAGGCTCGTGACATCACAGGAAGCACCGTTCCTGGCACGGTCTTAGCTGCCATCCTGTTTACGAATAGAACAAGTCGGTCATCTTTTTTACCTGATGAAATAACAGGCATCTGAGCTCGCATGAGTTTTTTCAGCTGCGTCTCAATCTCTATACGCCGTGTAGGCTCTAGTGAATAAGGATCTTCTGGTGGACGAAATCTATCTGCTTCCCATTGATCCATTATCGCCAAGAAAGCTCTTGCCTCCGAAACGGTCGCCGGGAGACAATTAATCTCGAGCTGATCAGCGATCGGATCATCTCCCACATCACGCAATACTTCACGGAGCCTTACAGGCGATCGAAAAGCTAATATGACCTTTTCGCTTCCGCTAACAATTGAGCGCCGCCAATAATTCCTAATCTCATAGCGCCGAAATATGCCGATCAATCTCGCCCGAGCGCTTGCGAACAATGCGGCATGCAAATCGGAAAAAGCATCTTGTAGATCACTATCTCTCAACGTTGCGCGAAATCGCGTTGATAAGGAGTATGCAATCGTTTCACTTAAATGAGTCAGTTGTCGGATAAAGACTTGATCATCATTGATCTTTTTACCTTCGCGAAAGACAATCCCGTCTAGTTCTGTAACGCTGTCAGGTGTTGTTCCATTCACATGGAAGACTTCTGCGCCTTGTCGCAAGCCAAATCCACCATACCCTGCCGCCGGGATGGCTAGGTCTGTCACTAGGATTGAGGCCTTTCCAGTACTGCTTACCTTCGGACCATAAGTGCACTTCACTGCACTCGCAACCGGCGCCCACTCCTTAAAATTTATGGCCAAATCCGTTAGCACGGCCAACAAAGAGTCACGCGCGCCCATCATCGCAAGCTCACGCAGCAAATCCTTTGCACGTGTCGCTGAGCTCGCGGCTAACTGTTTTAAGACGGGGGTTAAACGCCCAACAAATTTACTGGCAATTGGCATGGTCTTAAGCCAATCGATTATTGCGTCCGAAGCTATAGTGTCAGCCGACTGTACTTTGAGACGCGCCACACCGGAAAGCGCCGCTCTCGGGTCGCTCGCATAAAGTTGCGCAACTATTGCGACGCTCCTAGCTTCGTATGAAAGCTTTTTGTTCGCAGACACACGGCGTGCGATTTCATACAACACATCAGAGGCCGCATCACTTTGCGCTGCCTTTAAAAACACACTTCGAAAAGAGATATTCTCCATAAGTTTACTGAATATGGCGGTATTCGCACCAACTAACTCAGGTCCCATATCAAGAATGATAACCTGGTCACTCGGATACCACGTCTCAACATTTGTTCCCAGATCAACCCAGTTCGCGACCGTCAAAGCATGCTGCTCGTTATGTAGCTGTTTAAGCAACACGATATGTTGGAAGAAATACGCCCGCGCACTTTCATTCAATGCGCTCGCAGCCCTGCCGTATATCAATGATAGACCAGCAACGTCACCGTCTGAAAGGCCGACGATAAAGTTCACGGCAGAAACAAACCCATCACTACGTCCCTTATTTTTAAGGCGACTCAGGATTGCGACGAAAATATCGGCAGATTCATCCGCCGAATACGCATGTGTGCTCGCTAGAAGCGCATATACACTAGAGGGATTATCAGAGTTCAATGCGTGAATAATCGTCTCGACAAAGATCAATGGATCACCGGAACCCTCAGTTTTCCGATCCCTTATCCTTTGCGCCCCGCCGCCGCGCGTACAAAACAAAACGTAACTAGCAACAGGGTTATCCGTTCTTTCTGCAGCAAGTTTATAGGCCAGCAACTGGTCAAAAGTAACCTTGTCAACTTTCACGAGTGGCGACGGCTGCCTATCAAGCAAAAATGGGGTGGGCGAGATCTTTTGAGCGACCACCGCACGCGCATCAGGCACGACCGATATTGGGACTGGTTCTTTTTTTTGTGCCGGAGAAGGATCACTTGGCTCAATTTTTGTCGAGACAACATCAACTTCAGCAATGTCTTCAGATGCCGCCTGGTTGGCAGTCAACTCTACCATATCTGGCATAAGCATCTTTACGCTTGGATGCCCCGCCCCTAACGCACGTGCAATTACGGTCGCCGCCTCCTCAAAGACTCTGTGATCTTTTCGCTCAAGACTCGCCCGCAGCCACTTCACAAGAAATGTATTTGCCTCAGGGCTATAAGCTGTCAAAGCCGTCACGGCATTTAAGAATTTCTCTGGTGAGCCGACATCGAGCATCTCTCTGCATTTCTCATGCGACACAAGCATCTTGTCGCGGGGCGTCCTCTGTCTGGACTTGAGAAATTTATTTGCCCTGCGCCCAATACCAAGGCCAAACCCTTTGAACTGATATTTATCTGACATCAATTTGACCCCACAACGTTTTGGAGTTTTTCAGCAATTAGCGTCACGGCCTCTGCCCTCGCAAGGATCATATCAACCTTTTTGGCACTAGAACCCGCCGCAACTAATCTTTCTGAAAGATCGCGCCCTGTCCAAACGGGTCCATCAGCACCAAGCAGTGTTAAATCGAATGGTAAGGCAAAATCATCCCCCGGGCTAACGCAGATAACAGGTCGACCTAACGCAAGAGCTTCAAGCCCAATTGTACTATAGTAAGTTCCAATGACATCCGCTGCCATCAATTCGATTGCATCCTGTCCACTCTGGAGCACTCTAGCTGGATCCACCCCATACGACCTCAGCAAGCCGCTATACATCGACAAATGCTCTTCTGTTTCTCGCGGATGTAGGCGCAGCAATAACTTCCAGTTATGGTCCAACAAGCTCATCGCCTCAGCAACGGATCGAAAAACGGCTTTTGCAAGATCTATCGGAACCGGTTGCGTCGCAAAGACAAAGATTTTTGAGTCCTCTGATAATGTATCACCAAAGCACACCTTACGCGCAGCGCTGGTATCCAGTTCCCGCGCACAGGCAAGATCGTCATCTAAACGAGGCGATCCAACCTCAACCAATCGATCATTAGAAACTTCTAGTCGCTCATTATACACCTTCGAAGAAAACGGGTCATTCACAAGCACAAGGTCTGCAAGCGGAGGTACATAATTTCCGAATGGTGAGATCGTTCCTGCCTGTAACTCGAAACTCGGTACATTATGACGCTTCGCCAGAGTTGTAAGTGTAAGTGCATCAGGGCGGCGTCCCTGACAGACAAGCACAGCACTAACCTTCGAAAGGGCCGAATCCCAACTCGATAGTGCTAACAGATAGGCAAACAATTTTTGCTTCATACGCCTGAAGGCGCGTTGAATAGTAAACACTTGCAAAAACTCTTCGTTTGCCTGCGTCAACAATGATGTGAGACACTTATCAACCGCCACATCAAATTCATTCATAAGATAGCTAGAATGAGCGTGACTATAGATTATGGCGAACTCATCATACACACGCACAATTTTATCCTCGGCGTTCCCGTCTATCGCAGATGGCAAAGCTGGCGGGACAATCTGCCCGTTCTGATAAACAACATCAAAGGTCTTTGCGACTTCTTCGATAACAGGTTCGATGTTCGGGGATACTTGATGGTCCTGCGTTCGTCCCTGTACAATAACAGTATTACTGAAGTCCATTTTTGGAATCGCAGGAAATGCAGCCTGATAGCTGACAGGTAAACTCTGTATAATGTCTACTGGGTCACGGGCTCGAGGTAAGCTCACACCAATTTCCGGGTCAAATACGTAAACACGCCTAAGACTGTCATTGTGAAGAAGAAGACAGTCATCAACCTCACCCAAAAAGACGATACCTGCTTCGCTCTCTTTATCCGCCAGAGCACGCTCCATGCCTACCCCGGCACGCGCGATATCAGCCAAAACATCACGCAGCAGAATACGAATGGAGGGCTGCAATTCCTCCCCTACAAATGAGGTAGAAATATTCTCAGCTATATTTTCGGCAGCTTCAAATATCCTCGCATCGGCAGTAGGGTCAATTTTATCCAAATTGCTCTTTTTCAAGCCACCCCAAACATCCGGATGTATCTTACGACCAAAACGCGCCTCAAGCTGCTTGCTCTCAAAAACAACCGGACAGCTTTCGAGAGTTGGTTCCTTTGCTAATGCAACCAAATCTTTCGCCTCAGCACTGGATGACACAAAAATGCATCCAATATTATCTGGCACGGCTGCGAGCATTTCGGGTTTTATGTTTTTACGCGTATTTGGCTGAAACATCACAGCGATAGGCTGGTTACGCAACTCGAGAGGTCTACTGGACAGGTAAGTCGAAACAACAGCTTCCGCTTTTCTGTTTTTCAAAAAAATGATCGCACTGGCCGAGCGCACGCCATGCACGCCAAAAGCCTCGAGATATAACGAGACAGCCTTATAACCCGCTAGATTCTCATATTCGAACGCAGCCTTTACGAGCTTGCATCCAGCCGCATCCTCCAATTGATAGTGTGCATAAAGATACTCTGTTTCTCGCAGAAGCGCCTCAACAGACTTACCCCCTACGACAAGACAGTTTTCAATTTCGGGACTTTGCTCAGTGAGCACCGGACGATCAAACATCGCTCAATTGCCTCTTCTCAAGAACTGATGCTATTCGGCCTGCCGCTGAATCATCAAACAATTGCGGGTTAGCAGCTTTATATGCATTACTGCGCGCTTCGTACTCCGCACTGGGCCCGGACTCTAATAATGATAGGACTATACTTTGCAGCTCGTCTGGACTGCTGGCTCGCGCGCCCAACCCATGACCAGGAAAATCAAAGGGAAGCGGTGTCTCAAACCAATCGGCGGCAACGACAGGTATCCCGACACACGCCGCTTCTCTTAGCGCGTTACTATAAAGTGAAACGACGACATTCGACACCCTCATTGAATGCGCAATATTGTTAAAGTACGGATCATCCCCAATAATATGGATGCGATCTCGGGCAAGCGTTTCTGCGACGACCGCCTCGTAAATCTTTTCGCGAGCGAAATTTTCCCGACGATGAAGTTTTACAATCAGCGTTATTGAAGGCGATGCTTCAGCAACACTCACTAACTGACGTAAAATATCAACGCATCGATCAATTGGCTGCAACTGGCAGGCATACAAGATAACCTTTTCCGATGATGAAATACCGAGGCGGCGACGCGTTTCGGCTTCATCGGAACATTCGATGCTCTCAATAATTCTTGCGAAGCGCGGTGATCCTGTCAGCGCGATGCGGCTAGACGGCACACCATAAAACTCACTCAGAAATTCACTTGTGATCGTATCAATTGATGTCAGAATGTCAGATACAGCGGGCCGGTATCGTAGCAAATTCACGCTATTGACTGACATCACATCAACAGTTGGTGTACCGGCTTCACGCCCCGCCTGGACGGCTGTCATTCGAATAGGTAACCTTTCGGATGAAACATATAATCCCTCAAAGTTTCCCGCCGAAAAGACAGCTCTAAACATTCGTGCCCCTACACCTAGACGGTGGGCTGTACTATTCAGCACACCCCCAAGACTTGTTTCCAGCAAACCACCAATATCGAGCCTCTCAATCGTTTTGATGTCAGCGGCAAAATTAGAGATCGTTTCCCTCGCCAGCGTTTCCATGACCACTTTGGAATTTTTAAGTGAGACGAGCCCCTCTGACAGATCTTGGTTTATATCTACAAATCGTAACTGGTTTTTCCCCGGCCGGTGTTGATCAAACGCTGGGCCGAAAGCATCAACAAGCACAGCACGACATGCTGCAGGGGCATCACTCTCAATAACACAAACGTCGTAATTCTCGAGTAACGAAGAGATCATCGGCACAACATTCTCGACATAAATTCGATCCGTGAACGCACTCATTACAGCAACGGTTGGCCGCCCCGTTGGCTGAACCTTCTGCTCAGCTCCGTGAAAAGTAAGATCATCCAGTGCTGCCATGTACTTACTTATTGCTGCACTAGAGGACGTCTTTGCCGGCTCTCGTGGCTTCATAAGTGACTTTATATCTTGCTCAGCTGTTAAGCGCGGAAAGTTGACAAAAAGCCGTTTACCTGTCGCTACAAAAGACGATTCAAAGAGATCAAGAAATCGTGAATTCTTAAGGCAAAGAATGACATCCTCACCGCTGAAATTCTCAATTGCCGTCAAGATACAGCGCGCCATCACGACCTGCCCATCCAGGGAGTCCTCAATCGCCGTTGCCAGTGGTCGCTGAAATCCAACGTTTCTCTCACTGGACAGCGTAAGAGTATTATACATCTGGTAGCGGCTCATCACCGCCTCAGAAATCAATCGGACATGAGCTGTTTGCGCTTTTGCAACCGAACTGGCGTCGAAAGATAGATCCCGCAATGACCAATACTCATCAGGCACGTCACCATGTCGACCCAAATCCGAATCCATCGTGCAAACTGTCAAATGAGATGCTTTCAAATCAGCACTCAACAAAACGGACGGCAACGCATTACGCTCACAGATAATTAGCACTGGCCGATCTTTAAACTCCACGGACGCGGGCGGAGTTTTGGCCGAAGCATATCGCTCTACAGCATCCAGCGGAAAAATCAGGCTGCTATAGAGGATTTGGTTCAAAACCTTTTTATTGCTCTCAAATTTGGACCGCGCATTGCGAAGAAGGTGAGCGCCTTCCGCGAAACGTTGCAAGGCGCATAGTAAAACTGCCTTTGCCAAGAGGTCATTATCATAATTTGATTTTTCTGACTGAATTGCACTCACAAAAGAATCAGCACCGTCCAGCTCCCATAGTCGCCATTGGGGAGCATTGCGCAAAACTAACGCTTGCGCCTCGCGATGATGACGCATCAGCTCCGCCAAAACAGCCAAACTTTTGAGGTTAAGCGGTGCACACGCTTTAATCTTCGCGCGCATCGTCAGCGCATCTGTCAAGGCATTCAATTCTTCGAGACGCCAATATTGCGATAACTGATGCAAAGAGGCCAGACAAACCTCATCCCACCCCTCAGTTAAGCAGGATGCCGCTGGCACCAATAACTGACGTTCAGCATAGAGAGACGCGGCATCAAACTTAGGGCTGTGAACCTGCCAATAAACATCCGCGAGACTTCCCGACAGTCTGGCCAACCCCTGAAAAGCGTCTACGAAGTCCTGTCGTCCTAACGGAGATGAAATTTCACTAGCGTGCGCCTCAAACCCTGCGCTAGAAATCATTCCCAGATTTGCCGCACACTCCAGCAGATAGATACGCTCACTATCTGCACGCCCAGCTTCAGTCACAGCATCAAGCGCGGTCTGTATAATAAAGTCATGACGATCAGATAAAGCAAACCGCGAAATAACGCTCAGCGTTTCCGCTAGATGTTTCGGGCGCCGCGCATTACTGCGAATATAATGAGCAAGCTCCTCGTCAATGCTGCTCTGGACCGCGCCCAATATAGCTTCATCTTTTACAGCCGCAATAAATGCAGCCATCTCAGCGTCCGCAAAAGTCGCGCAAACCTTTTGCAAAGCTAACTGCTTAACCTCGGCCTGAAAGCTCACGAAGCCTTCTGCTATCTGCGTCTCATCTGCAGCAGATGAGATCAACGCATCAACGATAACCCCAAAATTCTCATGGCCGGAACGTTCAATCGCCTTCAGCGCCTTAAGAATATCGGCCCAACTGGCCGCTGTCGTGTCCAGCATCGTCTATCTCTCTACGCCATACTATGGTCGATTATGCACTTTAGCGCCTAACTTGGCCGCAATCATGCTTTGCTTTACCACCATATTTGCCTGAAAGTGCTGCGTCTATGGGAACTTGCGCCGTATTCAGGCGCGTCGCCCAATATGGAGCCACCAAGGCATACATTTGCAGGCTCTCAGGACATAACGTTCACTCTATACCCGTCACCACAGCGATTTTTTCAGGCCTTGCCAAAGCATCCTGAATTAGCTGGGCGAGCGTTTCACGAGACTTGCCCCTTACCATAATCTGATTTTCACTACGCCAGACCTCCTGCCGCTTACGTTGCGCCTTTGCGAAAGCGCTCTGCTCCAAAAGCAAAGGCACGGTATCAACCAATTCTGCTTCGCTAGATACCGCAGCACCAATCCCAAAAAGATCCATTGGTATTGGTAGTTCACGGTTATCGAGCTTGATGATCAAAACATCGCGCCCAACGATCGCAGCCTCAATCGCTACATTCGAAAAGACAGTCGACACAATATCGCTCGCAATGATGTAATCAGCCACATCGCCACTATTGATAATCTCAATCGTGTGGTTTGGATTGACCGCCTCGGCAGCAGCACGCATTTGCGCCAGCAGGTTTTCACTCGAACGTGGATGTAACTTCACAATCGTTCGAACACCCCGACCATGCACCAAACTCAATGGTGCAAGCGCCTCAACGACGCGTCGCGTATCGTCATCAAGCCCGACTTGTCCGGCAAATAGAATGACATGTTCGTCAAGGCTAAGCTGAAGCCTGGCTCGCGCTTGCGCCTTTGTTTCATTACGCCGGGACGCATAGGCATCAAACCTGGGCGTAGAGATGACGTGGACCTTACGTTCATCCACCCGATAATGATCAACGAATAAACTCTTCGACCACGCATCAATTGCCGTAACGTACTGGCCCGTAGGTTTCGTATACGTGTAACCTGCGGTCATATAAGCGTTTTGTAGAGTTATGGATAGCGCCCCTGATTTTTCCGCCGCCATATGTGCAATCTCCGCATGCCATTGCCGACCAGGGCACGCAATTGATATTGCCCCAGGAAACGAGAAGAAAGCATCACTATACGCATCAAAAGATAAAGCCTCCCAAGCAGTCTGATGTGCCAAATTCTTCAGCGCAACCGACACTGCAGACCTGACCGAACCCGGCAAGTCACGGTACCAGTCTTCATGCTGCAATCTAGAGACGAGGTTGCCTGATAAAGCACCCCTAGTGTTTTTGGGAGGCAGGCCAATCTCCTCGACGAAAGAGCACGTCGCCAGCGCCCTCAATTCACTAGTCGGCACAAATTCAGCTTGCTTCTCAATATCCGGAGCCGGCGACGTAAACTTCTTACGTGTACTAACCGCCACCACAGCCTCATTACGCTTTAAGCAATCGGCCAAAACTGGTGCAAAAGTTGCCGGAACAGTTTTCAGCGCCCAATCTGTTGCGGCAAGAACCCGCCCTTTTTGAGGTATGTCGTACGTGTATGACTCAATAGATCGCAGCCATTTTTCAAGACGCTTATGATGCACACCTGTTTCAAAATCGTCCGCCTTCGCTTGACGAGAGGCACGCTCAAAACGCTTGAGCCAGTCTGTTGCGCTGACAAGCTCATGAGCAACTTCAGACCCTAAAGGCAAAACAAACGCGCGATTAGTTTTGCCATGAAATTCGTTGACCTTTGATAGCAAGTGATATGTCGTATCTGCATCATGATCGACGATGATGATAGCACTTCCATCCGCTTTCTCTATACCCGCATATAAGACAGCCATGTTAAGACATGCCTTTATAACACCCGGCCTGACCATAAGCCAAAGCGCCCGCTCGAGGCGCTTAAAGTGCGCCTGCACCGAGGCACTGAGCACACTATTTTGCACAAAAGCACCTACAGACGACCAAGCTACCTGATTGGCCAAACTAACAGCCGCATCATACATCTCTGAATTTTCTAGATTGTACGTGCTGTCAATGATTGACGCGTATGGTGGCAGCAAACCAAGATCCAATTTTGAACTTGCCGCATACACACTAATCTCTGCAAGATTTGAAAAAATATTCGGCAACTGCGACGGGCGGATGCCCTGCGGCAAAATAATGACAGCAGACTCCCAATCACTCAGAGGACCAGTCTTGTCTTTGTCCATCTGCCCTTTCCCGGCCACAGCAACACCTTTTCTAGGATGGCGCGCACGTGGGACATTCTTTTTTTCCATAATGCTCAGAATACGTTCTGCCGCGCGCCCTTCCAGCAAATGACTATTTTTTTTAAGATAAGCATTCTGTGAAGATGAATTCTGCATAGCCACGTCACGAAGAAGGTGATTTTGCACAAGTGCCTGCAGTTCATCTTGCGAAGTGGCAGCAATTGCTAGCCCTTCGTCTTCCAAGCGAATAGGTCTCTGCCAGTCAAAATAATCGGCAACAATAACAGGTTTGCCAAGCACCGCTGCCTCACGTGCCATATTGCTATAGATCGTTACGCATAAATCGCTGACGGATAATATCTCGATGGGTGCCTCATCTTTACCCGAGAATGAAAACTGATCAGCTGATAAATGGCGAACAACAACTTCTCTATACGCCTCAATGCGCTCATCGGTTTCTCGTGGATGAAGTCGAATGATTAAATGGCCAGAGGGACACTCAGAAATTGATTGCGCCAAAGGCTCAACAATGTCGAGCATACGTTCAATAGGTTGCAATTGACTGATAAAAAGCACGACAGGTATATCTGCGAAAATACCTAACCGCGCCCGCGATGCCTCCGCATCTGATGCCCGAAAAGTCTGCCTTAAAATATCATTTGACGCATTACCAACAACATGAATTTTATCTGCCGAGATACCAAAATGGGTCTTATAAATTTCAAATGCTGTTGAATCGATGACCGCCACATCTGTTGCCATTGGTAAAACATATTTAGGATGTGGCAAGATATTCATACTCTGCACATCAATGACCGGCACATTAGACTCATTGTAATCGAGCAACCCAGCGCAGAGCGCACGCACCAAAATCTGACGTGATGGAGAAGCAAGAACCCCAGAAACCCCGACGTGCTGGGACAAACAAACAGATAGGGTATATGCCGCGTAAATCCAGCAAACTTGTGACATCATCACACGGACAACATCCGGAATGATAACATCCGCCCCCTTGGCAACCTCGCCGGCAACATAATTATGCATGATCTCTAATACGAGACACTCCATATCCATATGCAAAGCAGGCGCACCCCGCAGATTATCGATCGCCCCAGCATAACGATTAAGGTCAATTGCGGCTGCCGACACGCCCTCAGCGGTTTTCAGCAATTCTGGCGTTACGGCCCTCTCAGGCTCCTCCGCACAATGGATAAATAGCGCCTTACTCGCGTATGATGGCGCGGACTGGATCAACTCACGACCAAGCTCAGATAACGTCTCAACGTAAGCTTTCGCGTCACCCGCATGGACGAATAAGGCTATATCATCAGCGCCGGCCCAAGTTCTAATCTGGTCTGCATAGTCGAGGCTAACGCGATTTATCCTCGCAAACTGATCTTGAAAATGCTGGCTCAAGCGCGTCATCGTTGAGCGTGTACGGTCTTCATTTGGCGAACCATCATTACGCCCGCTTGACGCATTGGATGCTGTGAGCATGACCTCAATGAGGGCCTTGCGAAACTGCGTCGCTTCCTCATCGTCCGCTTGTCCGAAAACGGCGAAGGTATGCGCCGGATCCA
>Ga0209345_10003404_pt1 | contig 16441 bp, 13 predicted proteins | sample Cruoilmetagenom7_FD_187294 | JGI IMG/M metagenome (GOLD analysis project Ga0209345, IMG submission 187294) | Oil polluted marine microbial communities from Coal Oil Point, Santa Barbara, California, USA - Sample 7 (SPAdes) (version 2) | ecosystem: Environmental > Aquatic > Marine > Oil seeps ...
CGGTTCCTTACTAGTTGGGTTTTTATATGGTGAATTTTTTGGGATGGAGGACATTGCATTATTTGGAACGGTTTTTTTACACTTAAAACCTATTACCATTCCAATATTCAATATCACTTTATACAATCCATTAAATAATATAATGGCTGTTTTTAAGTTCGCAGTATTAATTGGAGTATTACACATTAATTTGGGCTGGTTCATACAATTTTTGAATTATTGGAAACAACATAGAAAATATTTAGGTTTTACAGACTCTTTAGTTAAAATATGGTTATTAACTGGAGGAACTATTTTAATATTTACTTTTGGTTTTGATATCTATGTATGGATGGCACCTCCTTACCCTATTTTATTACCATTGCTCCCAGGCTTATTATTAATACTGTTAAAACCTTTTGGAAAATTTTTCCGCGTTTCTTATTTGAAAGAAGAGACAATTGGAGGTCTTATAGGGGAAGGTACTATGGAGTCATTTGAAACGTTATTATCGATAATGAGCAATGTAGCATCTTATGTTAGAATTTTAGCGTTAGCTTTAGCACATATATCTTTAATGATCGCAATTCAATCAATGATGAATTTGATTCAAAGCGGGGGGGTTGTTAACGAGATAATTAGTATAATAGGATCAATTTTTGGTAATATGATTGTTATTTTATTAGAAGGATTACTTGTTTTTATAAATGCTATAAGGCTCCATTTTTACGAATTTTTCTTCAAATTCTATCAAGGAACTGGGGTTAAATATGTTCCTTTTCATTTAAACGACAAAAATTCTGTCGTTTTCTTTAAATTAAGCACCATAAAAGATGTTATTTCCGATGATATAGATAAAGAGATTGAATCAAAGAAAACTCATGAGGATATAATTAAGGCAGAAAAATTTATTTCTAAAAAATATTTCTAAAGTAGATTTTTTGTAATTTTTATAATGGAAATAAAAATATGACAACCGAAAACAAGAAAGAAAATTCATCTGAAAAAAGAATTTTTCTTAAAATATTACTACTAATTATTTATCTAATTGTTATAATCTTTTTACTTATTATATTGATGGAATTTGAAACAAACCCACTTCTAATTATTTTAATACTAGGATTTGTGCTACTGCTGTTTGTAGGATCCTTCCATTTGAAAAAAAAGCAAAAACCAATTTATTCAGAAATGTTTCCTGATAAAAAAGAGAGAAGAAGTCAGGATTTTCATCAAAATTTGGAATTGAAGATAGAAACGGAACCTGAGAAACCAGTTCAAGAAGCGAATCTAAACTTTAAGTATCGCAAATCGCTAATTAATAAATGCGAAAAATGCGGGATGATCCTATCAATCTATAGCAAAAAATGCCCTAAATGTGGTCAAGAACTTGAAAGGAAAGAAATTGTTAAGAAATGTCCAAATTGCGGGATGCTAGTTACAAAGTCTGTGAAAATATGTCCAATTTGTAGAAAACGAATAACATAATAAAAAATATAATGTTAACTTACATGGTATGAAAAATAAAAAATGATCACAGAAATTAATAATTCTAATTTTGGTTTTATATCTGGTGTTAATGGTTCTATAATTGAAATTAAAGGCTTAGAAAATCAGGTTCGGCTTCATGATTTAATTAAGATTTGTAACTATAACATTATTTGTCAGGTAATTCAAATCTTCTCGGATCGTGTAATAGCCCAATCTTTTGAAAGTACTAATAGTATAAAACTAAACGATAAAGTAATTGATCTAAACGAACCTTTATCTATGGAATTAGCACCGGGTTTGTTAGCAAATGTTTTTGATGGAATTCAGAGACCTTTAGATCTTACTTTCAGACACTTTAAAGAAGGAAAAATAGGAAGAGGCCTTGAATTTCCCTCTTTATCAAGGACAAAAAAATGGCACTTTATTCCGTCGAGAAAAATAAATGATTCTCTAAGTAGTGGAGATGAAATTGGGACCGTTCAAGAAACTTCCTTTTTTAAACATAAAATAATAATTCCTCCTGAAAATTCTGGTATTATATCGTTAATTGTTGACGAAGGTGATTATACAATCGTCGACGAGATATATACCCTGAGAAAGGATAATGTAGATAAATCTTTTTGTATGCTACAAAAATGGCCCGTCACTATGAGCAAACCTTATAGCTCAAAAGATCAACCTAGCGAACCTTTACTAACTGGTTTGCGTATTGTAGATTTATTGTTTCCTATAGCAAAAGGAGGTACTTTTGCGGTTCCAGGAGGGTTTGGAACGGGTAAAACAATTATTTCACAACATATAGCTAAATTTTGTAACGCAGATGTCGTTCTCTACATTGGATGTGGAGAACCTGGCAATGAAATTGCAAATTTTCTAAAACAATTCACAGAAACTATTGATCCAAAAACAGGAAGACCTTTATTAGAACATATTGTGCTTATTGCCAACACTTCAAATATGCCCGTGTCTGCTCGTGAAGCAAGTCTCTTTTCAGGTATTACAATCGCAGAATATTATAGAGATATGGGGTATGATGTTGCCGTTATAGCAGATAGTATTTCAAGATGGGCAGAATCATTAAGAGAGATTTCAGGGTTATTAGAGGAAATGCCTGCTGAAGAGGGTTATCCTGCTTATTTGCCATCGAAACTTTCAAGTTTTTTTGAGCGAGCTGGTGTTATTACAACTTTAGGAAAAAAAAAAGGATCTATAACAATTATAGGATCGATATCTCCACCAGCTGGAGATTTTAGCGAACCGGTTACCGCAGCTACTAAACGTGTTGTTCAGGGGATTTGGGCTTTAGACCCTAAACTAGCATATCTAAAACATTATCCTGCGATTAGTTGGATCAGTTCATACTCCAATTATCCTGAGTATGTAGCAGAATGGTGGGATGAGAGAGACGTTGTTTGGCCTGAGATAAATTTAAACTGGTTTGAGTGTAGAAAACAAGTAAATGAGATTTTAGCAAAAGAAAACGCGTTTAAATATCTTATCCAGCTACTAGGGTTAAAAAATTTAGCTGAAGATCAAAGGTTAGACATTTTTACGGCAAATTTAATAAGAAATGCATTTTTAGTTCAAAATGCTTTCAACGAAATAGATAGTTATACGAGTAGTAGAAAATTGCTAGGGTTAGTAAAAGTAATACTTTTATTATATAATAAGAGTAAATCACTCGTAAAACGAGGTTTTCTAATTGATGAGAAGAAGTGCGATGAGATTCTCAATGAGGTTATGAAAATTAGCCATCATATTCCTAATGAAAATTTTGAACAAATTGAAAAGCTAAGGGATAAAATTAATAATGAATCTTTAGGTTTAGTATTTAAAGATCATCGAAGATAGTAAATTTATCGTCAAATTTTAAGGTTTATCAGCATCTCAGGGTTTGAACCATTCGAAGAAGTAATAACTCATTGTTAGTGGATTAGCGATTACAAATTTCTTCCTTACAGAGGTCGCCAACCTTCCAGCTCGAACCATATCAATCGCAGTTATTTTTGCATCATGAGGTAATACATGAGCAATAAACGCTGAATGTTCTAACCCAGGTCCTTTCTTATAAACTACAAAATCAGCACCAAATTTTAGCCCTGGACGAGGAATGTATCCCTTTTTCCTTAAATCTTGATAAATAATATATTTTTCTTCAAATTTATGATGTATTTTTTTTCCTATTTCGTGAAATTCTGTGGGAGAAAGGTACTTATCGCTCTTAGCGTCAATTATAGTAATTTTTTCTTTTTCTAATAAGTAAAGTGCTTCAATTAGGGATAATTCCGATGGTTTAGAAAAATATTCTAAACGGGGTTTATTAATCCCGAGAGGAGCCCCAAAAAACTTTTGTTTAACATACAAATAGGAAGCAAACAAAGGATTAAAAACAATTACGCGATTATTAATAAATTTAGTTGGAATCTTTTCTGGGATCTCATCGTCTATATCCTCCAGCGAAATGGGAGGCTCTTTTTCTTTACTCATCTAATTAGATGTATAATGGATAATTTAATAATTCTTCCAATTTAACGAACAATAGATAAAATTATATAAATTTTTAATACATTATTTTAATAGAATAATTTAAATCATTCACTCAAAATTAAATTTGGTATTAAGAGAATCTTCTGCTGCGGGAATTTGTTATCCACGATCCAAATCGGATTTAATTAAAATATTGGATGAATCCTTTTTAGATAAAGAATTTGGACCAGGTGAAAAATTCGACTCTTTAAATCAAAAAACAAGAACAAAATTTGGTGGAATATCTCCACACGGAGGTTATGTTTATTCTGGTAGTTGTGCAGCGCAAACGTATTTACATTTGTTTAAGGAAAAAATCCCTGATACCGTTGTAATACTAGCCACTGAAGATTTAGGATATAACAACATTGCTTTATTAGAAGTAGGTGAATGGGAAACTCCGTTAGGTAACTTAGAGATTGATAGCGATTTGTCTCAAAAATTGCTAAAAACGAGTAGCATGGTTAAAGGAGATGAATCTGCTTTTGTTGGATTTCCATTTGGAAGAGAATATTATATTGATGTACAATTGCCGTTTATTAAATATTGTGCGTTAAAGAGAGAGATAAAAATCTTGCCAATTATTATTTCTATAATGGATTATGAAAAATTAGATAAATTATCCAAAGATATCGCAAGAGTAGTCCAATCCTTTAACAAAGATATAGTATTTATAGGTTCTACAGATATGAGTCATATTATTTGTAAAGATGAATTTACTGCTGAATTTGAAGTACAAGAAATGCTCTTAGCAGATAAATCTGTGATCAAATCGTTTACAGAATTTAATTCAAAGAAGACTTTTTTTGACGCGTCAAGATTTTCTATAAAAGGACCACAAATTCTTACCACATTAATGCTAATATGTAAAAGGATGGGTGCAAACGAATGTAAGGCGTTAAATTATTACACTAGTTATGACAAAGGTGGAGGATCTGGTCCATGTAAATATAATGCCGGATATTTTTCGGGGATTATTATAAAAGATATTTAATAGAAAAAGAACAATAATTATTTAGAAGAAGGTGATAAAATTGGTTATAAGAAAAGCATCACATGCGGGAAGTTGGTACCTTGGTAAAAAAGAAGATTTAATAAAAAATCTAGAAGATATGTTTTCTAATAAAGAGTTTGGGCCTGGTAAATTGCCTGAAACGCTAAATCAAGAAAGTAGAACTATAATTGGAGGAGTATCTCCTCATGCGGGACATGCTTATTCTGGAAGATGTGCCGCCTTTACGTATTTGAACTTATTTAAAGAAAAAATCCCGGATACAGTTATCGTATTAGGGACTGATCATGTTGGCTATGGAAAGGTGGCTCTATTAGGAGAAGGCGCTTGGGAAACGCCTTTAGGAAACCTACAAATTGACGATGAATTATCTAGAAAGATTTTAGATACAAGTGAAATTATTGTTGAAGATCGTTCTGCCTTCACCGGCTTCATGGAACAAGAACACAATATTGAAATACAATTACCTTTCATTAAATATTGTGCTAAAGATAAAGATGTAAAAATAGTAACACTAAAAATAGGAGTTAGAAGGGATTATAGCGTATTTGAAAAAATAGCTTCTGATATTTCTGCAGCAATTGAGGCGTCAAATAAAGATATTGTTATTGTAGCCTCGTCTGACATGTCACATAAAGAGGTTTTTGATAAAAATCAATTAATTGAGTTTAAGAAATTTGATCAAGATGTTATTGATGCTTTTGTAGAATTAGATTCTAAAAAAACTTTTTCAGCTGCTTCAAAAACAACCGTATGCGGAGCCCAAACAATAACAACTTTAATGTTAATTTGTAAAAAATTAAACACAACTAAAGGTGAATTGCTAAAATATTACACTAGCAACGACATTAAGGGTGGATATGGATATTGTGTGGGTTACTTTTCAGGGATTATTGTAAAATAATTTAAAATAAATAAAAAAACTAAAATTAAAGAAAAAATTTTAAGAAATATGCCAGAGGAAAACGAAAACGAGGAGAAAGTTGAAGACTTCATCTCTCTTTGGAAAAAAAAAATCACATCGGAAAATAAATCTTCTGTAATTGGAGAGTCACTAAAAAAAAATGAATCATTACAAAAAGAAAACGAAGATTTAAGAAAAAAAATTGCTGCTAATATTAATCTGATAACCCGGTCTGAGGAAATCCTTAAAAATATTGTTGCTGATAAAGAAAAATTAAAGGTTGAGAAAGAAGAGGCGGTAAATGAAATAGGTATAAAAGTGAACGAATTAGAGATCGAAAATTCGGAGCTTAGTAGTAAAGTAAAAAGTATGATAAAACTTTTGCTAGAGAAGGACGAAGAAATTAAAGCCAAAGATAGTATAATATCTCATCTGCAAACAACGGGAATTTCTACTTCAGTACCAACTCCAGTAAATAGCGCGCTGGTACAGGAGCTGCAATCTGATTTAAATAAAGGAAAATCTAATGTAACAAATCTAGAGTCAAAAATTTCATTATTATCGGAAGAGATTAACTCACTAAATAAGCAATTAGTTGAAAAAATGAAAGACGAGCCTATAGATTATGTACTTCAAGTAGAACCTCCTAAACCTCCAGAACCTCCCGTTATCAAACCACTCCCCCCTGAGCCGTCGTCAATGCCGCTTGAAGCATTATGTAAAGATCTGCAATCGGATTTAACCAAATATAAAGGAGTGATTGAAAAATTAACCAAAGAGAAATCGCAACTTAAGAATGCTTTAGAAGGAAAAGGATTCCAATTTAGCTCTCAAGATCTAGAATCATTGAAAAAAGAAAATATATCCCTTAGAAAAGATCTTGAAGAAATACAAAGTACTCTTGAGGTTAAGAAAATAGAAGTAACAAAGATTGCCACCCCAGATATCGAACAAAAAATAAAAAACCTTGAAAGTAAAATACAAGAAAAGGAAAATATAATAGTAAACTTAAAATTATCACAAATGACCCCAACTACGGTTTCTGCGGGTCCAATGCCCGAATTAGTCGAAAATCTACAGAAAAATTTAAACAAATTAAAATCTATTATTGCTGAGAAAGATAAAATAATTTCAGAATTAAATAAACAATTTAATCAAATGTAGTTAATTGATTTTTTGCAAATTTATTAAGTCTTGTCTCATTTTTAAGATTGAACTTCTTTCTTAAATAGATTTTATTTTAAACCATAACCAAAAGTTTCAAATATTATAAGTAAGTAAGTTCTTTGTGCGATAAGAAATTAAATGAAGAAAAGATGGCTTCTCATATGAAAAATTCGTTATCATTTCTATTCATTGGACACATGGCAATCGACAGTATTATTCGATTTAAACAAAAACGAAAACCATCTTTAGGTGGAAGTGTTACTTTTGGCTCGTTAGGGCTTAGAAAATATACAAAGTCAACGAAGATTGGTATTATCTCAAATTTAGGAATTTTAAATTTTGATAAATCGTTGTTAAAACATTTTGATAACAAGTCAATAGATATTAGAGGTGTGAAATCGTTTGAAACTAAGAATACTAATTTTGTATTAGATTATTCAAATCATTCAAGAACGCTAACTCTCAAATCTAGAAGTCCTAATCTAAAATTTAAAGATATCCCTGAATTTTATAAAGCAAACTTTCCGAATATTATCGTATTAGTTCCTTTGTGTAACGAAGTTTCTTACGAATATGTATCAAAAATATTAGTAGAATTTCCAAATGCTTTTATTGGAATTGATCTACAAGGATTTATTAGAAATATTGATGATGAAGATGGGAAAATATCTTACATCTCAGATGAAGCAATTATTGCTAACATGAAAAAAATAATTCACTTAATAGGTGATCGATTAATTCTAAAAGGGTCTGAGATTGAAATGAAATTATTATCTGGTGAAACAGACCTACAAAAAGTAATGGAATTCTTTAAGAGCTTTGAAAATAAAGCTATATTTATCATGACACTGGGAGAAGGTGGATCAATGATCTTAAAGAATGGAGAAAAACTATTAAAAATCCCGGCTTTTAAACCAAAAATTATTGTGGATGAAACTGGAGCAGGCGATATATATTTAGCAATTTTTTTATATGAACTAATCAATTCTGATAAGTCATGGAATGCGGTTGAAAGTGCAGGAAACATAGCATCAGCAGCAGCATCTTTTTTGATTGAAAAGAAAGGTCCAACGGGGTTCGAAACGAAAAATAAAGTTTTAAAAAGGTTAGAACGTAAAAATTATATCAATTAATACATTTTTAGTAGTATACTATGCATATTAACAGTCACTTCGCAATCGGTGTGATATTCGCTTCAATATTGAATTACTTTTTCAATTTTTCTGTGTTTGAATATTTCCTCATCCTTTTACTTTCTTTTATTTGTGATTTCGACGTCTTTTTTTCTCAATACGCAAAAGATCACAATCACAGAATGCTTATTTCACATTCAATAATACCTAGTCTCTTTATCATAGTAATTGGAGTAATTACTAATTGGCCCGCATTGTTCTTCAGTGGTATCGCATATTCCATACATATAATTATAGATACTTTTGATTGGGGTACTAATTTTTTATACTTTCAAAAAAATCAAGTTGGATTAAAACTATTAATATCAAAAGAAGAATTTAACGATCTTCCTAAATACTTGACTAAATATAACAAACCCGAATCCTTTTTTGATGAAAAATATTATAGTAATAAGATTTGTTTGGGAATTGAGGTAATTCTGTTTGCCTTCATGATGGTTTTTATTATTTTATTTGCGTTTCAATATCTTTTTTTTATATTCATTTATTTTATTTTTTTATTTTTTCATTTGTATAGGCACTTTCTATTAAAAAGAATTGAATCTTCAGATTAATTTTAGCCAGAATATAATCGATTTCTACACCTTATAAATTAAATGAAAAAAATTTAAGAGTTAGATGATAGTTTTAAATTATATCCCACAAAGTGGATTCAAATTAAACTAATAACCTAAAAAAAATAATATAAATGTGATATTATATGTCTGAAGGAATGAAAACCAAAGTTGGATTGTCTTTAGAACAAGAAATGATATTTTCGTGCGACCTTGGGGATATGGAAGTAAAAGATTGTTATGTAGACGATACACATAAGGATGAAGTTGACATGCTTGGGCCTAATCCTACAAGAATGTTAGGGTTAGCCTTATTAGGATGTTTGAGTGCTAGCTTTATCTTTTGTTTAAAAAAAAGAAATTTAACTTTAGATGATTTGAAAGCTGAAGCAGAACTAACAATTATTCGAAATAAAAAAGGTTTCTGGAGAGTTAAAAAGATCGATGTCGATATTGATATTAAAATTAGCGATCCTGACACTCGTAAAAGAGCAGATCAATGTAAAAAAATGTTCGAAGAATATTGTGTTGTAACTCAGGCCGTTCGAGAAGGTATTGATGTTGAAGTGAATGTTAAATATTAATTCTTTTTATTAATTCTTTATAACTTTTTAAATACATGTATAAATTAATAGAATAAATTAAGTGCATAATTTAATCGTTTATGCCACCATCAGTTATTGAAAATACAGCTTCTCCTTCGGGTAAATGGGGGGCATCAACCATTTTAGCTACTCTCTGTTCTGCTTTTCCTTTTCTTAAATAAATTCTTATCGTAGCACCGTGGGCCATAATATGACCTCCTGTATGAGTAGTTGGGTTTCCATAGAATACATCCGGTTTTGAAGAAACTTGATTTGTAATCATTATTACCAACTCGTCAAAAATTTCTGTTAACCTTAATAGATCATGTATGTGAGTGTTGAGTATTTGTTGACGATTTGCCAAAGTGCCCCTCCCTACGTATTCGCTTCGAAAGTGCCCAATTATTGAATCTATAACGACTAGTTTGATGTTTTTTTCTTTAATTATCTTTGAAGCTTCTTGTGCTAGCAAAACTTGGTGATCGGAATTATAAGCTCTCCCAACAGTAATATTACGTAAAACTTGATTATGATCTAAATCTTTAGCTTCAGACATCTGTACTATTCTTTCAGGTCTAAAAGTTCCTTCCGAATCGATATAAAGAGCATTACCTTCAAGACCTCCTTCTTCGTAAGGCAATTGAACGTTTACACAGAGTTGATGCGCTATTTGGGTCTTTCCCGTCCTATATTCACCATAAAACTCAATTAAAGCACCAGGTTCAAGCCCCCCTGCTAATAATTCGTCTAATGTGTGACTACTTGTTGTTAACCGATTTAAATGCTTTCTTTTTTCCCATATAACGTCAGCGCTTTTAAATCCCATTTTTTCAATGTCTTGAGCAGCTTTAACAATTTTTTGAGCTGTTTTTTCTCCAATTCCCGCTTTCTCCATTAATTTAGCAATTGGATAAATTGCAAGATATTTGATAGAGATAATTCCTGCGTCCTTTAATTTTTTTATCGTAACATCTCCTACTCCCGGTAAGTCCTTTAGTTCGTACTCTACATCCGTTTTTATTGCGTCTTCACTGATATTTTCTTCTGAATCAACCTTTTTTTTTGCCATGATTTTACCAAATACAAAATTAGTTTAATTTTAATTGTAATATCAATAATTTATTGTCCAATATATATAAAAATAATACCAAAAAAATAAAAATATAAAGTTATTTCTTTTTCTGAAATTCCTTGCCCGACTTCGTTATTAGTAATAGTAGAATAAATAATAGTACACTCATAAGAAAAGTTAACAATGGCATCGCTCCCGGTAGCCAAACAAAGCTTAAATAGAGAAAAGGTGGGATAAATAAACCAATTACAATAATAAAAACCGGCAAAGGCACATCCTCACCCTTTAGATCTACGAGTAATGGAACAATTACTAATCCAATCAAAATAGATGTTGTAATTCTAAAAGCTAACAATATAGTGGGGTTTACCCAACTCTCAATTCCAAAAGTATCTGTGTAAGTATCTGGTAAATGAAAAAACCAATATTCAATAGTGTTAGTTTGCATTGTAGTAATAGATACTGGTAAAATCGCAGTAAGAATTAATTGTATTATAATTGCCAAAACTAAGTATAAAACAATATCATTAATTTCCTTTTTCTCTTTTGTTACACCATATAAATCTCGTAATAAACAGAAAATCCAAAGAATAAATAATACTAAATATACGCCAAGAGCATCAAATTGAAGAAACCATAAGACATTAATGGGTATTAGAGCCACGATGTACGCTAGATAACCATATTTTTCGTTCCTTTTAAATAGATCGAAAAATAAAAAAATTCCATATATTATGAAAAGAGTTGCTACAATGATTGTAGCATTTATTACTTCATATTCAGCCATTATAAAAACCTTTTAATTAATTATTTTAATTTTATTAATAAGTATATAACAACATATTATTTTAAATATAATTCCATTAGAAAGGATTTAAGTTTTAAAATAGTTTATTTTTTCTCCTTCTAATTAATTATAATTTCGAAATTATTTTAGATAAATCGTTTATCATTTTTACTGATTTGCTCTTATCTTCTGACTCTGCCGATAACAAGATTGCGTTTCTGTTTAAAGCTACTTTAATATTTACATACACGTCTTCACCAATTATTTTTAACTCATTTATGATATCTTGGTACTTTAATTTGTATTCATCGGCGAATTTAATTAACCTATTATGAATTGTTTCAATGGTTTCTGCTGATACGGGTATTGTTTTATTAACTTTTATCCCAGTAGGAAAACCAATTGTAAGAGAACTAATTAAATCTTTTTGATTTGCCATAATTTCAAGAATTTTGAGTAAGATATAATTACCATCGGAAAAAGGTGCATAATGTGGAAAATAAAATTTCAGCGACTCAGAGGCAGCAAGGCAGGCTCTTTCTTGCCTAATTTGTCTCGAAAGCTCTCCGGGATAATTCTCTACAAGTTTAGTCGGATGTCCACTTTCTTCTATAAACCCTTTAACGATGGGAGAAATCGAGGGAGTTAGAATAATTGTACTATTTCTAGATTTTTGAATTCTTTCATCATATGCGACAAATAACATCAATAAATTTTCGTAGCTAATTTCTAATCCATTTTCATCCACTAGTAATATCCTTGATCCATCGACGTCAAAGCACACACCTAAATGGCTATTTGAAGCTTTTACGATGTCCGCAGTATTTTTTATGGTATTTATACTTGGTACGGGTACCACAGTTCTTTCCCGGTAATGAGTGTTTAGCGCAATAACTTCAACGCCTATCTCGTTAATTAATATTGGAGTTATGTTTCCAGTTGGACTAAATGAGCAATCAACTACTATCTTTAAACGCGCTTCTTTTATTTGTTTTTTATTAACAAATTGTTCCAATGATTTAATGTACACATCTTGAGTTTGAGGGATAGCAATTATGCGACCTATCCTTCGCGGTTCTGCCCGTCTAATTTGCTCGGGGAAGTTGCGGTATGCATCAATGATTTTTTTTATTTCGCCTAGGGATAACTCAATCCCTCCAGCGTCTACAAATCTAATACCCACATCTTCGCTATATAGATGCCCTCCTGAAAAATAGGCCCCTCCACTTGCTCCAAATCTTCTAATCGTAAATTCTAATAAAGGAAATGTGCAGTCGGAAAGATTTAAAACATTTACTCCTGTACTCATAACACCTGAAGTATATGCTCTTTTTAACATGCGGCTGTCGTTATGGTAATCGCGTCCAATTACGATCGTTTCATCTAATTGAAATGAACTTCCATGAATAGATCCAATAGAGCTGGATATTTCAGGAGTAAATATATAATTTGCTCTTCCTACAATTCGTCCGTTTTTGTTCAGATCATCTAGATTTTGGACGCGTGCACACATTTCACATCATTATAATTTCGTAATATAAAAAATAATTAGAAACTAATTAATATAGCTAGTTTTGATCTAATAACTTTAACTGTTAAAAATTAGGAATGATTTATGTTATTAAATATTATCAAAAAATTAGTAATTTCGAATTAGTTAAACGAGATTATCACTCCCTTTTAGAATGAAATCTTTTAATAAATGTTCGTTAGATAATTAACATTCACAGAAAATAAAAAAATTCTAAGGCAAAAAAGTGAAATACCTATGAAAATTTCGAGAAATGCAAGAAATCAATATGGATTTGATGAATTCAAATTTTCTGAAAATGGAAGTATTGAATTTGATGGTGATATACATTTAGTCAGGTTATTTGTGCAGAAATTGAATCAAAAGAAAGACTTAGTGAATTATCCAGAAATGGCAATCCGAATAGGTGAATTTAACGGGATGGCGTTAATATATGAAATTAAAAAGTATTTGCTTGATTTGTACAGAGAAGAAACAAAGGATCCATCTTTAAACCGTGAACTTTTTGATTACTTGAAAGAAAAAATTGGAGATATAAAGTTGAACAAAGCTATTTACTCATTGATAGAAGAATTTCCGCCTGAAAAAATATATCGAGGAAAAATCAATATCGATCAATTCCTGAAAGAAAAAATCGATGGTGTTGAAAATGAAATCCAGTTTGTTGAGGAATTTTTAGATCTTTGGCTTGGAAATATAAACCCTTCTTTCTCACCATACAATGAACTATTTGATGATGGTTTGCTAGAAAAGAGGACGGTATACAGGGAAATAATTAATGAAACAAAGGAATTTTTTAATAGTAAATCTAAATTTGGTCCAAATAATCAAAATTTAATTGAAATGTTAAATGAGCCTACGCTCAGACATCCAAATTCAATTCGCGAACAATTAGAATATATACATGAACATTGGGGCGAAAAATTAGGGAAATATTTGTTTAGAATCTTAGTCGCTATCGATATTATACGCGAAGAAGAGATGTTAAGAGGATTAGGACCTGGTAAGTCAAAAGCTTATGAATACGACATAATGGAACTTGAAAATTACACTCGCGATAAAGAATGGATGCCTAAAGTTGTGATGATCGCTAAGAATGTTTATGTTTGGATGGACCAGCTTTCTAAAAAGTATCAAAGATCTATAATAAAGCTATACGAAATACCAAATGAAGAATTAGATCAATTAAAGGAATGGGGGTTTACAGGACTTTGGCTTATTGGACTATGGGAAAGAAGTCAGGCATCTAAAACAATTAAACGGTGGTGCGGCAATCCAGAAGCGGAGGCGAGCGCTTATTCAACGTACGATTACATAATCGCGCATGACTTAGGTGGTTACGAATCCTATAAAAATTTAAGAGATAGAGCAATGGTAAGGGGTATTCGTCTTGCTTGTGATATGGTTCCAAACCATACGGGCATCGTTTCAAAATGGATAATAGAACATCCTGATTGGTACATTTCTTTAAATTATCCTCCTTTTCCTTCCTATAGTTATTCAGGAGAAAATTTATCAGGTGATCCTAATAAAGGGATATTTTTAGAAGACAAATATTTTTCTAGAACTGATGCTGCGGTTACATTTAAGCATGTAGACTTTAGAACGGGAGAAGAAAAATATATTTACCACGGAAATGACGGAACTAGTTTTCCGTGGAATGATACTGCTCAATTGAATTTTTTGAACCCTGAAGTAAGAGAGGCAGTTATACAAACCATACTTCATGTTTCCAAAATGTTTCCAATTATTCGTTTTGATGCTGCTATGACACTTACAAGAAAGCATTTTCAACGTTTGTGGTTTCCAGAACCGGGGACTGGAGGTGCTATTCCTTCAAGAGCCGAACAAGGCGTATCAAAAGAAGAATTCTATAAAGCAATGCCGAAGGAGTTTTGGCGTGAAGTTGTAGATAGGATCAATAAAGAAAATCCTGACACTTTATTATTAGCAGAAGCATTCTGGTTGCTTGAAGGATTCTTTGTGAGAACCCTGGGAATGCATCGCGTATATAATTCTGCCTTTATGAATATGCTTCGTGACGAAGATAACGCTATGTATCGCTTAGTATTAAAAAATACTCTTCAATTCGATCCAGAAATCCTTAAAAGATTTGTAAATTTCATGAGTAATCCAGATGAAGAAACCGCTATAAAACAATTTGCTGATGGAGATAAATATTTTGGCGTTTGTTTAATGATGATAACCATGCCAGGGCTTCCAATGTTTAGCCATGGACAAATCGAGGGATATCACGAAAAGTATGGTATGGAATACAGACGGGCTTACTGGGAGGAAGAAATCAATTTAGGCTTACTTGAGCATCATAAGGAAATATTGTTCCCGATAATGAAGAAACGGTATCTTTATGCTAATGCTAATAATTTTTTACTGTATGACTTTTGGACGGGGAATGTAGTCAACGAGGATGTGTTTGCGTATTCTAACCGGGTTAATAATGAGTGTGCACTAATAATTTATCATAATAAATACGCTGAGGTAAGCGGTTTTATCAAAAATTCCGTTGGATTTGCTCAAAAAGTGAACGACAATAAAGAGATAATCCAGAAAACCTTAGCAGAGGGTTTAAGATTACCTATAGAGGGATACTGTATTTTTAAAGATAATCTTACTGGATTGGAATACATAAGACGAAATAAGGAACTCCATGATCATGGTTTATATATAGAACTACATGCATATCAAAAGTTCTTGTTTATGGACTTCCAAATAGTCCAAGATAATGAATTTTTTCACTATGCTCAATTGCATGATTTATTAGGGGGAAAAGGAGTTTATAACATTAATGAAACTCTGCACGAGATAATCTATCAACCATTACACGATAAATTTAGAAAAATAGTTAATACACCTAATTTTAAAAATTTATTAAACCCTCAAAAAACAGAACAGGTAATAGAAGCTATTAGTGATAAATTAAATTCATTTTTAAATGAAGTTAAAAACTATTCTTCGAGTAAAGAGGACATTACAAAAGTTAAAAAAGAAATAATTGAAAAATTAAAGGCAATATCAAGCTTGGAACAAAATCTAAAACAATTAAAAACTAATCAGGAATTTACATCTATTTATGAGAAATTAATTCCTAATTCTGAATTTGAATGGGGGATACTCTTATCTTGGCTATCTATTCATCAATTAGGAAGGGTAGTTTCAGACAAGAATTATGAGCTGCAAAGTCGTAGTTGGTTTGACGAATGGAGGCTCTCCAAATTTATTAAAAAAATCCTAGAAGAGTTATCCATAAAAGAGGAAGAGAAAACCCAAGATGGAATTTCTATTATTAAACTGATGATAACTCTACAAAACTGGTCTGCTTCAAATAAATATACCGAAAAAAATTTATATTCTATTTTTCAATCATTTTTCAGCGAGCCTGAAGTACAACAATATCTAAATGTCAATAGATACCACAATCTTTTGTGGTTTAGTGCAGAATCGTTTGACACATTCGTAAGATGGATGTTTTTAATTGCTGTAATAGATAGGCTAGCCCAATCTAAAGAAAGTGTGGGTAATGAAATAGAAATGTTATTAGAGGACTATCAAAAACTTTTAAAAATCGCAAAAACCTCAAAATATCAAGTTAATAAGTTTCTAGAACGTCTATAAAGTTTATCATA
>Ga0209345_10003405_pt1 | contig 16438 bp, 13 predicted proteins | sample Cruoilmetagenom7_FD_187294 | JGI IMG/M metagenome (GOLD analysis project Ga0209345, IMG submission 187294) | Oil polluted marine microbial communities from Coal Oil Point, Santa Barbara, California, USA - Sample 7 (SPAdes) (version 2) | ecosystem: Environmental > Aquatic > Marine > Oil seeps ...
GCACGCAGACATTCGAGGCGATGATCGTCACCTGTCAAAGCTGGCTGATGACCACCGCCATCGACACGCAGGAGGAGCTGTTCTCACCCAAATTGTGGATGGCGCTGGACCGGACCCGCTACATGCAAAGCTCCAAGACCTTCGTGATGACGGACCGGGCATTCTGGCGGGATCGGGACGCGGACGGGCGGGAAATCATGTCCATGACCCTGACCGACCGGCTGACGCGGGGCACCTATCTGCTGGATCAGGGTGAGGGGCGACCCGGCGTGATGTGCCTGAGCTATGCCTGGATGACCGACGCGCTGAAGATGCTGCCCCTGCCGACCGAAAAACGCGTCGCGCTGGCCCTGGGCGCGTTGGCGAAGATCTATCCCGATGTGGACATTCGCGGCCACATCATCGGCGATCCCATCACGGTCAGTTGGGAGGCGGACCCCAATTTCCTCGGCGCGTTCAAGGGTGCCCTGCCCGGCCATTACCGATACAACCACCGGATGTATTCACACTTCATGCAAGACCGCCATGCCCGCGCCGAAAAGGGTGTCTTCCTGGCGGGGGACGATGTCAGCTGGACACCCGGCTGGGTCGAAGGGGCAGTGTCCACCGCCCTCAACGCCGTGTGGGGTGTGATGCATCATCTGGGCGGCCAGACGGAACGCAACAATCCCGGTCCCGGCGACTGTTGGAAGGATCTGGGGCCGGTCGAATTGGGGGAGTAAGTCAAATGGAACGCATCGGGATAATCGGGCTGGGCCGTATGGGCGCAGCAATGGCTCAGCGGTTTGCCGCGCAGGGGCGTGAGGTCGTCGGGTGGACCAGATCGGGCCGCACGGTTCAGGGCGTGCCGACGGCAGCGTCCATAGATGAGGTCGTGGCGCGGTCCGATGTCATGATCCTGAGCCTGTATGACGACGACGCCGTCGCGGAGGTGCTCGACAAGCTGCTGACACTCGATCTGTCGGGACGGCTGATCGTCGAGACGAGCACGGTGGTTCCCGATTTGCTCAAGGATCGGATCGCGCATATCGAAGCCTTGGGTGCCGATGCCGTTGACGCCCCGATCTCAGGCGGTCCCGAAATGGTGGCGGAGGGGCGTTGCGGTATCTTTATCGGAGGGCGTGCCGAGGCTGCCGCCCGGGCACAGGGCGTGCTGGATGCCATTTCGGATCGTATCTTCCATGTGGGACCATTGGGCGCCGGGCTGGTGATGAAGGTGGTGAACAACGCGATGTTCCAGCATTATTTCAACGGTTTGGCCGAAATTCTGCCCCTCGCGCGCAAGGCAGGTCTGACCCTGGAGACGGCGCTCGGGATCGTGTCGGGCGGGCCAGCGGGCATTCCCATGGTCGCGGATCGACTGCCGAGAGTTCTGGGTGAGGATGACAGCGTCGGTTTCGCCCTGACGGGAGTGGCCAAGGACAACGACGTGTTCAGACGGGTCGTGCAGGCCCATGATCTGCCCACGGACAAGCTGGACATCTTCGCCCGCCACCTCGACGATGCAATCGCCGCGGGCTACGGCGCGCGCGACATCGCGGCCTTCATCAACTACGCCTATGAGGATATCGGCAGGGACTGAACGAAAAGGGCGCCCCCCGGATTATCCGGAGGACGCCCTTTCCTATTTCGAAACAGAGAGGATTACTCCTCGTCCATGTCCTCGATCGCCTTTTGAAGCTCGTCCTTGGTGACGGTCTTCTCCTCGATCTTTGCCTGCTCCAGGATGTGATCCACAACCTTGTCCTCGAACAGGGGCGCGCGGATTTGCTGCAGCGCCTGCTGGTTGGACTGGATGAAGTCGAAGAACGCCTTTTCCTGACCCGGATATTGCTGCGCCTGACGGAACACCGCCTGTTGCAGTTCCTGATCGGAGACCTGGATTTCCTGCTTCTGACCGACTTCGGCCAGCAGCAGGCCGAGGCGGACGCGGCGGGTGGCCAGCGCGATGTGCTCCTCGGTCGGCTCGATCTTCTCGTGGTTGTGGCCCTCGACCTCGGGGTTTTCCTCATGCCAGAGTTGATGCGCGATCTGTTGCGCCTCAGAGTCCAGCATCGAGGGCGGCAGGTCGAAGTCCACGGCCTTGTCCAGCGCATCCAGCAGATTGCGCTTGGTCACGGTGCGCGCGGCATTGGCATATTCGGCGGCCAGACGTTCGCGCAACTGGCCCTTCAGCGCCTCAAGGTCCTCGGCACCGTATTTCGTCGCCAGCTCGTCATTGACCTCGGCCGGCTTCGGCTCGGACACAGCCTTGATGGTCACGTCGAACACGGCGGCCTTTCCGGCCAGGTTCGCGGCCTGATAGTCCTCGGGGAAGGAAACCTCGACGGCTTTCTCTTCACCTTCCTTCGCGCCCACCAGCTGCTCTTCGAAACCGGGGATGAACTGGCCGGAGCCGAGCACCAGCGGGAAATCCTCGGCGGAGCCGCCCTCGAATGCCTCACCGTCGATCTTGCCCACGAAATCCATCGTGACCTGATCGCCGTCCTTCGCCTTGGAGCCCTTGCGCCGCTTCTCGAAGTTCTGGGCAGTGGCGGCGAGGTTGTTCAGCGCGTCGTCCACGGCCTCATCATCGACGGTGGCGGTCATCTTTTCGACCGTCAGGGACGCAAAATCGACCTCGGGGATCTCGGGGAGTTTTTCGTAGGACACATCGACGACGACATCGTCGCCCTCTTTCCAGTCCTCGTTCTTCATCGTGACGTTGGGCTGCATGGCGGGACGATCGCCGGTGGAGTCGAAATGCGACTTCAGCGCCTCGTCGATCCCCTCCTGCATCGCCTCGCCCAGCACGGACTTGCCGAACTGCTTTTTCAGCAGCGCCTTGGGGACCTTGCCCTTGCGAAAGCCCTTCATCTGTACTTCGGGACGTGCCGCTTCGAGCTTTTCGTCCACCTTGGCTTCCAGCTCGGACGCCGACATCGTGATCTCGTAGCCCCGCTTCAGGCCTTCGTTCTGGGTCTCGTTGACCTGCATTCGTCTCACCTCAGTCTATGCCCACAGGGGGCGTCACATCTTGTTCCGGCGGCCCGTTGGTGCGGGCGAAGGGACTCGAACCCCCACGCCTTGCGGCACCAGAACCTAAATCTGGCGTGTCTACCAATTCCACCACGCCCGCATCGGGCCGTAATCCGCTGAAGTTTCCTTCGCGAAATCCGGCCTCGGATAGCAGAGCGCCGGGGGGGACGCTAGGGGGAATTGGCGCTGAGCCGCCGCAGAACCGCCGGGATTTGCTCCGGCAGGTCCTCCGCGATCAGGCCGGGGCCGAATTCCAGGGCACATTCCGTATGCAGCCAGGCGGCCGTGGCAGCGGCCTCATGCGGGGTGTCGCCCCGGGCGAGCAGCCCCGCGATCATGCCCGAAAGCACGTCCCCCGAACCCGCAGTGGCCAGCCACGGCGCCGCGCGGGCGTAAACGGCGGGGTTGAGGCTGATGCGCCCGTCCGGATCCGCGACAACGGTGTCCGGCCCCTTTAACAAGACGGTACACCCCGCGCGTGCGGCGGCGGCGCGCGCCGCATCCATTCTGGAAAAGGCGGGGCCGCGCGCCGGCATCGCATCAAGCCGGTCGGCGATGTCGGGAAACAGGCGCGCAAATTCGCCCCCGTGGGGTGTCAGGACGCATCTGTCATGCAGCATCGCGAACAATTCCTGCGGAGCGTCGGCAAAGGAGGACAGGGCGTCAGCGTCCAGCACCGTGCCACGCGATGCGGCCAGCGCCACCGGGACCAGATCACGCGCGCGATCCCTGCCAAGACCGGGGCCGAGGCACAGGGCCTTGATCCGCTCATCCCTCAGCATCTCCTCCAGCCCACGGGCATCGCGGATGGCATGCAGCATGATCGCGTCGAGATGCGCGGCATTCTCGATCAACGCGGCGGGCGGAGGGGCGACCGTGACCAGCCCTGCCCCGATGCGAAGCGCGGCCCGCGCCGACAGCCGGGCCGCGCCCCCCTTCCCTACGGAGCCTGCGGCGACCACGGCATGACCGTGCGAAAACTTGTGCCCTCCAGCCGTTTTGCCCAGGGGGACTTGCCGCCGCTTGAGTGTATCCTCACCGATCAGAGTCGCTGTAACGGTTTCATGCGGGTGGGTCGGCTCGTGGTCCAGACCGAGCGGCTGGACGCTCAGCTGTCCGCAATGCGCCGGTCCGTCCGAAAGGTAGTGCCCCGGTTTGGCCCGGTGGAACGTGACCGTCAGATCGGCCCGCACCGCACTGCCGAGCGGACGCCCACTGTCCGAGCACAGACCTGTCGGCAGATCCACTGAAACGATTCGGCAGTTGTCGCGGGGTTTGAGTTCGCCGGGCTTGTATTCATTGAGGAACTTCACCGCAGCCTCGATTGCGCCCTGCAAGGGACGGGTGGCGCCGATTCCCAGAATCGCATCGATGATAAGGTCGTATTCCTCGCGCAGGTCAGTGAAGAAGGATGCGGGCTGAACGGGTGCGGCCTCCCTCCAACGACGCGCGTTGATCGCGGCATCCGGGGGCAGTTTCGCAACCTCGCCATATGCGAACACCCTCACGTCCCAGCCCCGGTCGCGCAGCAGCCGCGCCACGACGAACCCGTCCCCGCCATTGTTACCGGGTCCGCACAGCACGGCGGCCCTGCCCGAGGTCACTGCGAAATGCGGCCAGTGTTCCAGCACCGCCGCCATCACGCCGCGTCCGGCGCGCTCCATCAGATCAAGTCCAGTGACGCGGCCATTGACGATTGCTGCCCGCTCCACGGCGCGCATCTGATCGGCGGTCAGGAGTTCGGGCATGGTGCTTCCTTCTCAAATCGCCCGGAATTCAGGCACATTGCACAAACTTTGTGCAGAAACTCGGGAATCGACAAATGGACGTATCGCCTCATTTATCACAGGATTGAAATGCCAGACGCCCGGTGTTTGGTATCCGTTCAAAGAACCGTCGTAGAGGACCCTACCCATGAAGAAGATCGAAGCGATCATCAAACCCTTCAAACTCGACGAGGTGAAAGAGGCGCTTCAGGAGGTCGGCATTCAAGGCCTCTCCGTGATCGAGGCAAAGGGATTCGGTCGGCAGAAGGGTCACACCGAACTGTATCGCGGCGCGGAATACGTCGTGGATTTCCTGCCCAAGGTTAAGATCGAGGTCGTGATCGACGACGCGATGGTAGACCCCGCGATCGAGGCGATCGTGAATGCAGCCAAGACCGGCAAGATCGGTGACGGCAAGATTTTCGTGATGGACGTGAGCCACGCCATTCGTATTCGGACCGGAGAAGAGGGCGCAGACGCGCTCTGATCTCCGACGCAACCCCCCCTAAGAATAAAGCTGAGAGGAAAACCGATGAGTGCAAACTCCGATCTCGTGAAGATGATCAAGGATGAGGATATCGCCTATGTCGATATTCGTTTCACCGACCCGCGCGGCAAATTGCAGCACGTGACCGTGGTCAGCGATCTGGTCGATGAGGACTTCCTCGAAGAAGGCTTCATGTTCGACGGCTCGTCCATTGCGGGCTGGAAAGCGATCAACAATTCCGACATGAAACTGATGGCCGACGTGTCCAGCGCATATCTCGACCCGTTTTATGCCGAGAAGACGCTGTGCGTGCACTGCACCGTGGTTGAGCCGGACACCGGCGAGATCTATGACCGCGACCCCCGCGGCACCGCGGAGCGGGCCGAGGCATACCTGAAATCCTCCGGCATGGGCGACGTGTTCTACTGCGGCCCCGAGGCGGAATTCTTCATCTTCGACGACGTGCGCTACTCCGTCGCGATGAACAAGGTGTCCTTTGAGGTCGATGCGGTCGACGGCGCATGGAACACCGATGCCCAGTACGAAATGGGCAATACCGGCCACCGTCCGGGCATCAAGGGCGGCTACTTCCCCGTGAACCCGGTCGATCCCGCACAGGATCTGCGCTCGGAAATGCTGTCCACCATGAAGCGGATGGGCATCAAGGTCGACAAGCACCACCACGAGGTCGCGTCGAACCAGCACGAACTGGGCATGATCTTCGACTCGCTGACCAAGCAGGCCGACAACCTTCAGAAATACAAATACGTCATCCACAACGTGGCAGACGCCTATGGCAAGACGGCGACCTTCATGCCCAAGCCGATGGCAGGCGACAACGGCACCGGGATGCACGTGAACATGTCGATCTGGAAGGACGGCAAGCCGCTGTTCGCAGGCGACAAATACGCCGACCTGTCGGATGAGGCGCTGTATTTCATCGGTGGTATCCTCAAGCACGCGAAGGCGCTGAACGCCTTCACGAACCCGTCCACCAACTCCTACAAGCGTCTGATCCCCGGCTTCGAGGCGCCGGTTCTGCGTGCGTATTCCGCGTCCAACCGTTCGGGCTGCGTGCGTATTCCGTGGACGGAAAGCCCCAAGGCAAAGCGTGTCGAGGCCCGCTTCCCCGATCCGTCCGCCAACCCGTATCTGTGCTTCGCAGCGCTGCTGATGGCCGGCCTGGACGGCATCGCAAACAAGATCGATCCCGGCGAGGCGAACGACAAGGATCTCTACGACCTGCCCCCCGAGGAACTGGCCGAGATCCCGACCGTCTGCGCCAGCCTGCGTGAGGCGCTCGACGAGCTTCAGAAGGATTATGAATTCCTGACGGCGGGCAACGTCTTCAGCAAGGAACAGATCGACGCCTATTGCGATCTGAAATGGGAAGAGGTCTATGCCTACGAGCACACGCCGCACCCCATTGAGTACAAGCTGTACTACTCCTGCTAATTCATTGAAATCGAAACGAAAGGGCGTCCCACGGGGCGCCCTTTTACGTTAGCAGCGCCCGAACCCGATCCCCGCCTTTATACGCGCGATGTACGGGCGGCAGATCGTCGAACGCGGCGAGAAGCCCTGCCCGCTGCGCCGTGTTCAGCCCAGCCAGCGGGCAGATATCCGTCTTGATGCTGAAAACGATCGCACCGGTTTGCGGCAGCTTGACCAGGCTCTGCCGTTCGACACGGATGTAGAGTTCACCAGACCAGTCAGCGCGCTTTTCCTCATATTCCCGACGAGGATGGAACAGGTCCGCATCCGGGTAGATCAGCCAGTTCGCCCGCCACAGCGGCTGTTCCACGCGGATCGCATCGAACAGCCGCTGTACCCGCCGGGCCAGATCGCCGGCATAAAACGGCACCGGTTCGTGGATCGCGTCCAGCGGTCGGCCCAGCTTTTGCGACAGCGTCCAATGGGAGGGAAAGCACAGAACGCCGTCGGTCAGCACCCAGTCCTCGCCCTGTCGTTCCTTGCCCTGGCGTTGCAGGATCAGCAGATCCTCCTGAACCTGTCGCGCGGCACGGATCAACGGATGATCGCCGTCCGGCGGTATGTCCACGCCCAACGTCCGTCCAACCAGTGCGGAGACCTCAACCGAGGGCGTCATGTCATCGCAGCAGCCGAAAACCTGCTCGCGCCTTGTGTCGATCAGGTGGTTTCGCAATGCCATCTGATCCGCATGACACGCATCTCGCTGCAACCAGTCATGCGGATTGAGCGGTTGCACCCCGGGATTGCGACGTGTGGCGGGCTTCATCCACGGGGTTTGCACGGGATGTTGCAAGATCAATGGCATGGCGCGGGTTCAGCCCCGCGGCGCGTCGTCGAATCGGACCGGCAAGAATGCGGGGTCTTGCTCAACCTCCAGCATTTCGACCGCCAGTTGCAGCGCCTGTGCCGTTGCGAGACACCCGTTCCGGCTGGCCCGTTCGTGCGCGCACAGCAGGTCATTCCGCAACTTTTCAAGAACGGGTACATGCGTCGGCTGAGGCAAAGCGTTCGGGTGCCGTGACTGTTCCAAGGTTGATCCTTCGCAGATTTCACGAAGAAGCGTAGCCGATTACATTCATGTGACAATGAATTTGTGGTAAAAACCGCCCCAGACGGAACTTTATTGCGCAGGCGGACCCATCGTCGCAAGAGTCGCGCGATGGTCGGACCCCGCTGCGTTCAGCATTCTCGCGGTGCCGACCCAGCCCTCGGGCATCAGGACGTGGTCGATGGGCAATCCGGGCCAGAAACGCGGATCCGCAAATGTCAGGCGCAGGCCCGACACGGGTATCGTATCAGAGGCGGCAGCGATGCGTGCGACGGCCTCGCTCCATTTCGCGGAGTTGAAATCACCCGCCACCACCATCGGTCGGGGAAGGGATTCGAAAAGCGGAACAAGCACATCCAGATCAATCGGTTGTGAGTAGGGCCACGGCCAGCGCAGATGCACCGACACGAACGTCACCGGGCCGAGCGCGGTTTGAACCTGCATCCAGCCGGCTTGCTGCACGCATCCAGATGCCAGCACAGGAAGGCGGCTGAGCAGCAGATGGTTTGACATGGCCCCTGCCCCGCAAACCAGATGCTCGGTGTAGGGCGCAAGCTCGCGCAGGCGTTCCGTCCGGTTCGGCACCGGCTCCTGCAACAACACGATATCGGCATCGGCAGCGGTGATCTGCGCGATCATCTGATCGAGCCTCTCGTTACGCCACAGGACGTTGTGTTGCAGGACCGTGACGCCCCCCGCTGGCGTGGCGGGCAATGGCAACCACGCCGAATACAGGATCGAGCCGAGCGCCAGACATGCGGCCAACCCTGTCAGCTTTTCCGCCCGGACCAAACCTGACAGCGCAGACACAGCCCAGAGGATCACAGCCGCCCCTGCCAGATGCAGACGGAACGCGGCGAAGCTGTCACCGACAGGATGCACCCTGCCCGCGAAACCTGCGACGATGGCCAGCGTGACGCCCAGCGCCGCGATCCGGATAATAAGCCTCACGATGCCGATTCCTTCACCTTCGCGTGACGCGATCTGTCCAAAAGATCATGGTCGTGCCTAAATGCTTCGCGTTGAATCAGCAATGAACGGGGATGTCATGGCGACGGAAAAACTGACGTTCGAGGGGCATACGGGTCAGATGCTGGCCGCGCGACTGGATCGCCCCGAGGGGCCGCATCTGGCGACGGCGATCTTTGCCCACTGCTTCACCTGCTCCAAGGACATTCCCGCGGCCCGCCGAATCGCGGCCCGGCTGGCGCAGGAGGGCATTGCCGTTCTGCGGTTCGACTTCACCGGGCTGGGGCATTCCGAGGGTGAGTTCGCCAACACGCATTTCACCTCGAATGTCGAGGATCTGCGCCTGGCGGCCCGTCATCTGAGCGGCATGGGGATGGCCCCTGACCTGCTGATCGGGCATTCGCTGGGTGGGGCGGCCGTTCTGGCCGCCGCACCCGATATCGTCAGTGCCAAGGCGGTCGCCACCATCGGCGCGCCTGCCGATCCGCACCACGTCACCGTCAATTTCGGAAACCAGATCGAGGAGATCGAGCGAACCGGTCAGGCGCAGGTCGATCTGGGCGGACGCCCGTTCACGATCCGGCGCGAATTCCTCGACGATGTGAAGGCCGCGCGTCTGACCGAGGCGATCAGCAAGATGAAACGTGCGCTGCTGATCCTGCACGCGCCCGGTGATAGCGTGGTTGGTATAGACAACGCATCGGACCTGTTCATGGCCGCGCGCCACCCCAAGAGCTTCGTGACGCTCGACGGGGCCGACCACCTGCTGACACAGGGCGAGGATGCCGAATACGCGGCGGAGGTCATTGCAAGCTGGGCCGCGCGCTATATCGACCTGACCCCGCCCGTCAAACCCGCTGGCGCGCCTGACGGGATCGTGCGGGTTTCGGAGGCGGACCCGGACGGCTTCCTTCAGGACATCAACGCCGGGCCCCGACATCATATTCTGGCGGATGAACCCAAATCCCATGGCGGGACCGACCGTGGACTGACGCCCTATCAGCTGCTGGGGGCCGGGCTGGGGGCCTGTACCTCGATGACCCTTCGCATGTATGCGCGGCGCAAGGGGCTGGCCCTGTCGCATGTCTCGGTGGATGTGACGCATGACAAGATCCACGCGGCGGACTGCGCGGCTTGCCCCCAGACCGATGCGCGCATCGACCATCTGCATCGCGTCGTCCGGCTGGAGGGCGATCTGAGCGAGGCCGAACGTGCGAAGTTGCTGGAAATCGCGGACAAATGCCCGGTCCACCACACGTTGAAGGCGCAGGCCTACATCACCACGCAGCTTGCAGATTGAGGAGTGGCGCGCCACGCTGGCCCCATGCATGAAACCACGCTCGACATTGACGGCCACCCGACCCGCCTGATCCACAGCGGGCCGGAGGGGGCGCCGGTTCTGGTGTTCCTGCACGGTTTTCCCGAACATGCCCTGGCCTGGGGGCAGGTGATGCGGGCGCTGCCGGAATATCGCTGCTTCGCCTTCGACCAGCGGGGCTTTGGTGTCAGCCGCAATCCCGCGCCCGACCTAGACGGATTCGCGATGAAGCACCTGCTGACCGACCTGTTGGCGGTGATCGAACATACCGGGCAGGACCGGATCACGCTGGTCGGGCATGACTGGGGGGCCGCCGTCGCCTATGCCGCTGCATTTGTAATGCCGGACAGGATCGAGGCGCTGATCGTGATGAACGGGGTGCATCCGGTCTGCTTTCAACGTGCGCTCAGCGCAGGGGGTCCGCAATCCGCCGCCAGCGCCTATATCGACTGGCTGCGCGAACCCGGGGTCGAGGACGTTCTGCGTGCCGATGATTTTGCCCGGCTGTCAGGGCTGTTCGCGGCCAATATGGATATGGGCTGGATGGATGGCCCGACCCGCGACCTCTATGTGCGTGAATGGTCCCGTCCGAACGCGGTGGAGGGGATGGTGAGCTGGTATCGCGCCTCTCCGGTGGAGGTGGCACCCGTGGGGCAGCCCCGCCCCCTGCCCGACTGGGCGCAGGCGGACCTGCGCGTGACCATGCCGCATTTGCTGATCTGGGGCGCGGGCGACACGGCCCTGTTGCCCGAGGCGACGCACGGGCTGGACGAGCTGTGTGACGATCTGACCCGCGTGTCGTTTCAGGACTGCGATCACTGGCTGCACCACCAGCGACCGGCGGATGTGGCGCAAACCATGCAGGATTGGCTGCGCAAAGGTTGAGCCAGCCGTTTTCGTCGGGTCACGCTGGCCGCCGGGCGGGCTATTGCGCCGCCCGCATATCGCGCAGCCGCTTGTCGTGTTCCGCCTGACACACCATAAGAAGGGGGCACGCAACGACCAGTCACATTCGGGAGAATGAAGCATGGAAGAAACCTTGAGCATCACGGACGCCGCGATCTGGCTGCCGGCGCTGGCGATCCTGGTCCTGCTATTCGTATCCGCCTTCTTTTCCGGTTCCGAAACCGCTCTGACAGCGGCGAACCGTGCCAAGCTGCACGGGATGGAGGGGGAAGGATCCGCGCGCGCGCTGCATCTGAAGGAAGATTCCGAGCGTCTGATCGGGGGCATCCTGCTGGGCAACAACCTCGCCAACATTCTGGCGACCTCGCTGGCGACTGCTTTGTTCACGACGTTGCTTGGCGAAAACGGGGTTGCGGCGGCCACGCTGATAATGACCGCGCTGGTCCTGATCTTTGCCGAGGTTCTGCCCAAGACCTATGCCATCATCAATCCTGAGAGGATGGCCGCCTTCGTCGCGCTGCCTATCGGGCTGATCGTCAAGATTCTGGCCCCCGTCGTCAATTTCGTGCGCTTCATCGTGCGGGTGACATTGCGGATCTTCGGCGTACCGACCGATCCGGAGGCGCAGATCATGGCCCATGAGGAAATCGCGGAGGCGATCACCCTTCACGCATCCGAGGGGACCGTGGAAAAGGACGACCGCGACCGCCTGCTCGCCGCGCTCGACCTGAAGCTGCGCACCGTGGAGGAGATCATGATCCACCGGCGCAATATCGAGATGATCGACGCCGAATTGCCGCCGGAGCAGATCCTCGACACCTGTCTCCGCTCCCCCCACACCCGCATTCCGGTGTTCCGCGGCGAACCGGAAAACATTGTCGGCGTGATCCATGCAAAGGACTTGCTGCGCGCGGTGGACAAGCTGATCCGTGGTGAGGGTGGTCTGAGCGCGCTGGCCAATTTCGATGTGATGGACGTGGTGATGGAACCGTGGTTCGTCCCCGACGCCACCACACTGGACGACCAGATGCGCGCGTTCCTGCACCGCCACAGCCATTTCGCACTGGTGGTCGATGAATACGGCGCCCTGCAAGGATTGGTGACGCTGGAGGATATTCTGGAGGAGATCGTCGGTGACATCACCGATGAGACCGATGTGGAGGTCGAGGGCATCGAGCGTTTCGCAGACGGAACCGTGCTGGTCGAGGGCACGATGAGCATCCGCGACCTGAACCGCGCAACCGATTGGTCCCTGCCCGATGAAGAGGCGAACACCATCGCCGGCCTGGTCATCCACGAGGCGCAGACGATCCCCACCACGGGTCAGGTCTTCTCGTTCGGCGGGTTTCGCATCGAAGTGGTGGAGCGGGAACGCAATCGCCTGCACAAACTGCGCATTCGCCCGCTGTAGCCTTTGCCCGCATTCACAAGACGCAATTGGGCTGCCGGCGTCGTGGCCTAAGTGAGGCCGCCTGGCCCGGCCCTAAAGACATAGCCGAACGCTCCACCGGCCAGCGTCGCGCGCCTCACTAGCGCCCGCGGAACAGGCCACCCAGGATGCCCCGCGTGATCTGACGCCCCATTTGGGTGCCGAGCTGACGTGCGAGGGATTTTCCGAACGTTTTCGCAACACTGTCCGAGCGGGAGCGGCTGCCGCCGGTCTTCACCGATCCGGGGCTGTAGCGACGCCCGCTGTTATATTCACGAGAGGTCGGCGCGCTGTGACTGCCCCGATAGGATCGGTCGGGCGCGGGTGCCTCGACCGGGTCATCCTCCACCTCGACAGCGGACTCGGCGCGTTTTCTCAGGATCTCGAACGCGCTTTCCCGGTCGAGCACCACATCGTATTTCGCGCCTAACGCCGAGGCCGCCATAACGCCCCCGCGTTCCTCATCGGTGATCGGTCCCATGCGTGAGGATGGCGGCCGGATCAGCGTGCGTTCGGCAATGCCGGGCACGCCCTTCTTTTGCAGATAGCTGGTTACGGCCTCACCTATGCCGACCTCGCGGATGGCATCCTCGGTATCGAAGCGGGGATTGGGGCGGAACGTTTCGGCGGCGGCGCGCAGGCCCTTTTGATCGCGCGGGGTGTAGGCGCGCAGGGCGTGCTGCACGCGGTTGCCCAGCTGGCCCAGGATGTCAGGCGGTATGTCATCGGGGTTCTGCGTCACGAACCAGACGCCAACCCCCTTGGACCGGATCAGACGAGCCACCTGCTCAACCTTGTCTATCAACGCGTCCGGGGCATCGTCGAACAGCAGGTGCGCCTCATCGAAAAAGAATACGAAACGCGGCTTGTCGGGATCCCCGACCTCGGGCAATTGCTCGAACAATTCGCTGAGCAACCACAGAAGGAAGGTTGCGTAAAGCCCCGGCGCCTGCATCAACCTGTCCGCGGCCAGCACGTTGATCCGCCCGCGACCGTCCGCGTCGAGCGCGATCATATCATCGAGGTTGAGCGCGGGCTCGCCGAACAGCAACGCGCCGCCCTGATTTTCCAGCACCAGCAACCGGCGCTGAATGGTCCCGACCGAGGCGCGCGAGACATTGCCGTAGCGCAGGCTAAGCTCGGACCCATTCTCCCCCACCCACACCAGAAGCGCCTGCAAATCCTTCAGGTCCAGCAGTGCCAGCCCCTGTTCGTCCGCGACGCGGAACGCGATGTTGAGGACCCCCTCCTGCGCCTCGCTCAGCTCCAGCAGGCGGGCCAGCAGCAACGGCCCCATCTCCGCGACGGTGGTGCGCACGGGATGGCCCTTCTCACCGAACATGTCCCAGAACGTGACCGGAAAGGCCGCATACTCGTATGGGTCGAGGCCGATGGTGCCTGCGCGTTCCATCAGATTGGCGTGCATGGGCGACGACGCCGATCCGGGCTGGCACAAACCGGCCAGATCGCCCTTCACGTCGGACAGGAAGACCGGCACGCCCGCAGCCGAAAACCCCTCGGCCAGGATCTGCAACGTCACCGTCTTTCCCGTACCCGTGGCCCCCGCGATCAGACCATGGCGGTTGGCGTATTTCAGTTTCAGCAGTTGCGCCTGATCCTGTGCCGGACCACCGCCGCCGGTAAAAATACTGTCGTTCATCATGCTCTCCTGCCGCTGCGGTGTCGGGGCAGATTACAGGTTCGGGCCGCTCAGGCCATTGCCAAATCGCGTCGCACAGCTTCGTGACAGGGTTTGCGTACACGGCCTATTGACGGGTTCGCATTCATTACGTAGCGTTCATTCATGACAACGGTACGCCCGGTCTGACAGGGATATAACCGCGAAACGCGGATGTGGAAAAGGGCACCCGATCGGGTGTCCTTTTTTCGTTCTGGACTAGGTGTATCCTACGGCAATGGCATCGCGTTGACAGCGCATGGCTTAGCTGACAGGTCTTTGCGGCGAGAGCCTGTCCGGTGGGCGCACGCAGCGTATATCGGTCGGCACGATTGGCCATAGGCCTGAGTGATAATTGGTTTGACATAAAACGGGGTCCGACATGACTTTTCGCGCCATCGCTATAACAGCACTTCTGTGCTCCCTGGGCACAGGCACCTTCGCCCAGGACGGCCCGACCACCGGCTTTTCCGCACCAGCGCCTGCGCCCGCTCCGGCCCCCGCGCCACAGCCTGAGCCGGAACCGGAAGCCCCGGCGACCCCTGCGGTGGAGCGGACGGGCGGCGTTCCCGATACGGTGGTGAACCAGTTCAACGATTGGGAACTGCGATGCGTGGGCGATACGGATGAATGCATCCTGTTCCAGATCGCGAACAACGATCTGGGTCGGCCCGCCGCCGAATTCTCGTTGCTCAAGCTGGCAGCCGGCTCCCCCGCTGCTGCCGGGATTACGGCGGTATTCCCGCTGGGCGTCATCCTGCCTGAGGGCGTGGTGTTTCGCGTCGATCAGGGTCGTGCCCAGCAATTCCAGTACAGCTTTTGCGTCGAAAGCGGCTGCGTCGCACGCTTTGGCCTGAACCAGGGTCAGGTGGACGCGATGAAGGCCGGCAACAACCTGACGCTGACCGTGTCCGCGATCAACGTGCAGGAAAACCCGATCGAGCTGACGATCAGTCTGGCGGGCTTCACCGCCGCCTACGAGGCACTGCAATAGAAACCGGAAACCATCATTCGAGGGAAAGGGGCGCTGCGGCGTCCCTTTTCGTTAGACCCGCTGCTAGGCTCAAACCCGCTGCAAGGCCAGAACCGCGTTCAATCCGCCAAAGGCAAAGGCGTTGCTCAACACCAGTGAGACATCGGCATCGCGCGCCTCGTTCGGCACCACGTCCAGATCGCAATCCGGGTCCGGCAGCTCGTATCCGATGGTCGGCGCGATGACCCCCTCGCGCAGGGCCATGATGCAGGCCAACAGCTCCACCGCGCCAGTGCCGCCGATCAGATGACCGTGCATCGACTTGGTGGCGGAGATCATCAATTCATCCGCATGAACGCCGAAAACTTCACGCACCGCCGCACATTCGGAACGGTCATTCGCAGCCGTTCCTGTGCCGTGCGCATTGATATAGCCCACCTGCGAAGCATCCGCCCCTGCCGAGCGCAGGGCACCGCGCATGGCGCGGACGGCCCCTTCACGGCTGGGCATCACGATGTCGGAGGCGTCCGAGCTCATCGCGAAGCCCGTGACCTCGGCCAAGATCTCGGCCCCGCGCGCGCGGGCATGCTCGTATTCCTCGAACACGAAGACCGCCGCTCCCTCACCCTGCACCATGCCGTTGCGGTTCTTCGAGAAGGGGCGGCAGGCGTCACGCGACATGACGCGCAGCCCCTCCCACGCCTTGATCCCGCCGAAGACCAACATGGATTCCGAACCGCCCGTCAACATCGCGTCGGCATTGCCCAGCTTGATCGTCTCGAACGCCTGTCCCATCGCATGATTGGACGACGCGCAGGCGGTGGACACGGTATAGGTCGGTCCCTTCAACCCGTAGGTCATCGAGATATGAGAGGCAGCGGCATTGTTCATCAACCGGGGAATGACGAAGGGATGAACGCGGTTCTTCCCCTCCTCATACACCGTCCGGTAATTCTCATCTATGGTTTGAAGCCCGCCACCGGAATTGCCCATAACGACACCGGTTCGCGGGGCCAGCGCCTCGTCGATCTCAAGCCCTGACTGGGCCATGGCCTCCGCCGCTGCGATAAGGGCGAACTGGGTGTTGGGATCGTAGAGCGAGAGCTGCTGACGGCTGAACCGTGTGGCCGGATCGTAATCGCGCACCTGTCCGCCGATCTGGATCGACAGACGTTCCACGTCGCGGAAATGCAAGCGGCCGATGCCGTTGCGCCCCTCGCGCATTGCGGCGCAGGTTTCCCCCGCACTGTGGCCGAGCGCGTTGATCGCACCCTGCCCTGTTATGACGACACGGCGCATCCTAGGCCGGCTTTGCCGCGACCAGTTGCTTGACCGCGTTCACCATGCTCTGC
>Ga0209345_10003406_pt1 | contig 16425 bp, 18 predicted proteins | sample Cruoilmetagenom7_FD_187294 | JGI IMG/M metagenome (GOLD analysis project Ga0209345, IMG submission 187294) | Oil polluted marine microbial communities from Coal Oil Point, Santa Barbara, California, USA - Sample 7 (SPAdes) (version 2) | ecosystem: Environmental > Aquatic > Marine > Oil seeps ...
CCAAAATACCCCTTGCAGACCCCCGCGCGCCCGATTAAATAAGCCCTGTGTTGGGACGTGGCCTAGTGGTAGGGCAACGCTTTTTGGTAGCGCAGATCGTAGGTTCGAATCCTACCGTCCCAACCAGATACTTTTTCAATTTTGCGAGTATGCATTTCATTGCGGATAAAGCGCGTGTTATCCGCGGGTTGGCGGTATGGAATGGCTGGAGAGACGCGTTGTGGACGCCGATAGTGGTCAGTTTCGAAGCAAAGTCTCGGCAGGCGATTTCGGCGATACACATATGAAATTGATAGGATCGGCGTTCTTGCTGCCTTGAGGCTCAGAGAGTCGCAATAAGATTGCGTTGCTCATTCCAGTTAATGGGCAGCTTATGACGCAAAAGCCAGTTCGAGGTTAGACCGATGGGCTGGCGTCCCTCAACAATCATACGAACAATATCTGGAGCAAGCAAAGCCCACTCGATAACCTGCTGGATGCGGCGTTTGGAGGTTGTATCGGTAGCCGCTATTTCGTCGAAAGTTTTGCCGGATTTAATCATTGCAAACCAGTTATGTGCGTTGGCAATATTGCGGATCAGCGCCTCATCGAGCTCTGGTTGCTTATCCCCGATAATCAACTTCGTTTCGACGCCACGTTTGCGCGTCTGGAATGGTCTGGTGATGAGTGTTGCTTCAGGCTTCAGACGATCGGGTTCAATTTTCAACACGTTGATTAATGCGTTGGTATCAAAATGGATCGTTATGCTTCCCGCGGCGATATCCACCCGTCCGATCAGGCTAAACAGCTTCTTTGGTTTTAATCCGGCCAATTCCACTTCAGCTCTGATCCGGACAATTTCCTCGGAGGTTAGATCTTTTACCATCGCCGGAGTTGCCGCCAATGCAAAATGCTCATGCATCGTTTTGGTTATCTGCTGCTCAAGTTGCAATGCGGGCAATCGCCAACCTGACAGATCTTTCTCCCCTGCCCTTTTTATCAACCGGTGCGAGACGTAATAACGATGACGTTTACCCCGTTTACAGGCATGGCTTGGCGTAAAACGATCGCCAGTTTCATCAAAGAGCTTTCCAATCAGGGGAGACGGGTCCTTCGCCTTTTTTCCATTACCACGTTTGTAGGCTGCTTTTACTTTCAGCTTTGCCTGAACCTCATCCCATACAGCTGGTTCGATAATCGCCTTGTGCAACCCCTCATAGGTCTTGTCACGATGTCGTATTCTACCGGCGTAGATCGGGTTGGTCAGGATGTGATGGATATGACCACGGTCCAGCGCAACGCCACCGGATTTAACACCTTTTGCGTTGATCCGATGCTTTGACCGTAGAGCCTGAATAGCGGCGTAGGTAGCGACATCTCTGACGGTACCATGCTTGTGATACAGTTCATACAATAGTCGAACTGTTTTGGCTTCACGCTCGTTGATCTCCAGTGTTCGGCCAGCAGCATTATACCCGAGCGGCACCATCCCGCCCATCCACATGCCCTTTTTCTTTGAGGCCGCGATTTTATCCCTAATTCTTTCAGCTGTGACCTCGCGCTCGAACTGGGCAAAGCTCAACAAAACATTGAGCGTCAGACGGCCCATACTGGTTGCAGTATTAAACGACTGAGTGACGGATACAAATGAAGCATTCGCCGCATCCAGCCGATCTACAAGTCTGGCAAAATCTCCCAATGATCGTGTTAGCCTGTCGATCTTGTAAACCACGATCTGGTCCACCAAGCCCTCATCGATATCCCGCATCAGGCGCTTAAGACCAGGTCTTTCCAGCGTACCGCCAGAAATACCACCGTCATCATAGTGATCTGGTAATGCAACCCAGCCCTCGTGCTTTTGGCTGCTGACATAAGCCTCACAGGCTTCCCGCTGGGCATCAAGCGAGTTAAACCCCTGTTCCAGCCCTTCCTCTGATGATTTGCGGGTGTAGATGGCGCAACGGATCTTGTTCATGGGCTATCTGCTCCCGCACGGCTCAGGCCAAAGAATCTCGGGCCAGACCAGTTGGCGCCTGTGACCTTTTTGGCAATAGCTGTTAGTGATCGGTATTCCTTGCCATCCATTCGAAAGCCTTTTTCCATCACCTCCACCTGATAGGTGCGCCCATTCCACACCCGCACCAGATGTGTACCCGTAGCAACATTGCCTGACATCGCCAGTTTGGGTTGTTTGCCGCTTGCAATGGATTGCAAGGCTCGTTTTATATCTGATGGCAACCCACCACTCTGTCTTGCTTGTGCTTCCCATCCTAATGCACGCTGCATGAAACCGGTCGACAGGTGTTTGGCCGGTGATCGTCCAAAGACTGCACGCCATTCATCGTGTAATTCGGCGCGGTTGAGATGAGCGTCAACAATGCCGAGCTCAGCCATCACGCAGTCTTCTCGGGATTGGTTCCTATCCGATAGACGGTAACACCATCGCGGGCAGATTTTGACGTGACAATCACGTGCCCTTCTTTGCGCAACCCCGATAATGCAGCACGTACGGTGTGTTTTTGCCAACCAAGGGATTTGCAAATGGTTGGCGTTCGAGCGCCGTTTCGTGCATTCAGCAGCGCGATCAATCTCGCCTTTTTAGTTTGAGTTGGTTTGAGTGAGGTAGGATTTTTGGAGCTTTTGCCCTCAATATTTACTTCCTGCGATTTGGGTGAGGTCAGGTTCCTTGCATTTGTCATCTAATTCTCCAATTGGTTGGCCCGAAGGTTTCCGGTGCCTTGTACTGAGTGAAGCCCGCAATGCGGGGTGAAAAACAAACCTGTGTCATTAACGCTTGCGCTCGCGAATACGTTCATGTTCCGTATCCACACACAAGCTTGCGGGCAAAAGGAAGTCCAGTCAAAATAATGACAAGACGGCCCAAAGCCGACCTTGGTGCGCAATACATCTATTGACGGCTCCTAGCCTTAAAGTGGTCCTTGCTGGGAGCATCGCAATCGGTATGGTTCAGGCTTTTACGGAGAGAAACATGACAATGTTTTGTAGCGAGGGAAAATTGCAGGACGTATTGAAAATAGAATATTTATCACTATTTTATCAATCATAACTCGACCTCGCGGTCCGGCAGCAAGCAAACCCAAATTTGGGGCATTTACAACAATCTGTTCTTGGTGGCAAATCACTGGCTATGATTGATTGCCTTCGAAATGAAGCAACAACCCGGATCGCAGGTGCAAGGTTGATCAGCTACCCGGAAACTGAACCAAATGAAGCAGGAGCTTTCCATCGATGACTGAGAAATTTCAAAAGGCAATTCAAAGCGCTTCTCAGACGTTAGCTTTGCTCAGTAAAGTTAGATGTGTTGAACGTTACTCTCCATCTCCAGAATGTAAGTTTAAAAACTTGTATTCTTGGCCAACTCAATTCGATAATCATGCAGAAATAATAACTCTTCTTGCGGAAAAGGGCGTCAATTTAGATAGGCATCATATAGTGAAGACGTACCCCGTTCCTTATGATGTCTATGAAAAACTGAAAACCATTGATATTCCCGAGGTGGGCATTATTCGGGAAAATCGAGTGTTACTCGATATCGTTCAGATTGTAGCCGCAGGTAAGCGCGTTACAAATGTAACTGCAGCATGGGACAAGCAGCTATATCCAGATCGTACTATCCCAACGTCAATGTCAGACATTCAGGGCTTGGATGAATTCTCAGCTTATAAGGATAGCATGCTTGTTTTTGACCGCGAGAATGAAAAATATGGCATAAAATTGCGTGCTTCCGCTTATCGCAAAGTGCTCAAAGCAAAAACCGAGCTCGAGAGTTTTACAATTTCTCCTGAAGATCGAAGTGCCTTCCTTGGCGAGGGGGGCGGCGAGAAACGGCGAAGCAAACGGTTTGTTGTTCATAGTAACAAAAGAACCCATTTAGAAAATGTACTCCGCCAAACAAGTGTTTCTATGGAAAAGCTTTTTGGCGGCTATGATTGGTGGAGTTCCTGAGGCTCAAGACGCACTACCGATAAATGACAAGTGCTGCGCGGACTATGACAGAGCGGCCGCGGTCGAAGCGGCTTGCACACGCTTTCGGCTCATTGCTGACATTAACAAAACTGGTTCATGCTGCGCTGCAGTTACCCTCAGGCGGACATTGCCGGAACAGATCTGCTTTACTGCAGGTTGTCATCAACAGTAAATAAATGTCAGGAAGGCTGAGCTTCGTGCCATTCTTTGATCGCACGGGTCAAGTTTGACAATGCAAACCCTCGACTGTTCCTGTAGTCCAGAAATGCAAAGTCTTCACAGAATTTTATAACATCCTGACCATGCATGGCGAATTCATACCGTCCGCCTTCGTCTTCAGCGTCTGGATTATATGCCCTGACACGCCAAACTCCGAGAACTTCACCGTCACGGGTAATAACATCGCCACCCGCCAGTTTAAGTGCGTATCCGCTTTCCATCCACTCGTCGTGGCCCACGAAGTTTATTGGGTAAATCAAATCCATGCGAAACAATACAGATCACTCAAAGGGTTACGCAAGTTTTATTTGCTCCGAAGCCTGTGTGTCGTGGCCGGCCCATTGCTGCCGCTCACAGGCGCGCCGATTACTGTGGGGCAACTCGCTATTGCGGACATTGGTGTTTATTCGCTGTACCTGACCCACACTGGAATAGTATCGTAAGTATTTTGCGCAATACTGTAGTTATGAGATCGACGGAAGATTTTACTGAAACCTATTGCTAATAGCGGCAAGTTAACTTTCCATGAAGGAGGCCAAGGCGTGACGACATTTGCTCGATCAAGCAATCATATTGGGGGCCGGAGATGATTGGATCGCCTATCGTTGGAATGCCTAGAATATCGTTTAAATCTTGCAGTAAAACCCATGGGACAGGTAGATGAGTAAAGGGAACTATTCAAAACGAGAAGCTATAGATTTGTGGACTCAAATGTTAAATCGCGCAAAGGAACACGAATGGGCCACGCTTGATGACCCTGATTACGTGCGTTCTGGACGGGATGAAGTTAAATTTCGGCGTGCATTCACTGATGCTGGATGGGGCGACGATGAATTTGAACTTCGCGAAAAGATCGCCAGCGCACAAAACAATGAAGCGCCCGTTACGAGCCCAGGTGTCGCCCGATTTACAGAAGCAATGCTTCATCGCTTATCTGAGCCAATTAAAAGTGCGGCTGTCAAACTCAACATCAAAAACAGAGATAAGGTTCACTTTGTAGTTGAGCCGAAGGCTGGCCCTTTCGTATCAAAAATTAATGTTGTGATGACCGATCAATCGATCATTACGATGGGTTCTTTTTTCACGAGATATTGTGGACTTGTATCCCGGGCTTATATCCGGACAGTGAAGTTGGCACCAGCATCAGTTGGAAGCGATTTCAATGAAAAATTCCTGCGGAAGGAGCTTCGACAGCGCCCAGATATTCTTTTCTATTGGTGGCGCATATTTGTTTCATTTGCACTGACCGGGACGCACGTATTGTGTCCTTATAAGCCGTCAACCAAAGTTGAAGTGTTGCAAATGGAGCAAGTTGCATTATCGATGGAAACCTTTGGCCTCGCGCATGAATATGCGCACCATGCCCTAAACCAAGGCAGAGCATTGATCGGCGAGGAAGATGCTCATCGGGAAGAGTTTGAAGCCGATGCTTTTGCTGTAGAAATTTGCAAGCTGGTCGAAGCAGAAAGCGCATACACTTGGGTAGAAGGGCAGGATATGCAAAACCCTTATCTTTGGACCGGAGCTGGCGGAATTTTACTTCTTTCTTCGCTGGAGGCTTTTCGAAAAGTGAAGGATCGAATTTATTGCAACAAAGCATACATTACCCACCCGGATTTTCTTGATCGAAGTGCCAAAATCAAAAAACAATACGTTATGCAACCTTATATGCACGCTGCATCGCAGGATTTCTGCTGCGCGGTAGAGAATGTGTTGCGATGTGTGATGCTTGAATTGGAACCCTTGATGGGGCAACTTTTGCCAAAGAAGGTTCGCGATTATGCACCCGACGACTGGGAGGTGGAATCATTTGGGTGACCTACTGTCTCAATTTGGTTTACCCGCGAAAATAACTCCGTGGTTAGATCTCAAACATCTACAGGTTAGCTTGCCTTCGAATCGATCCTCTAAGCTCTAGGAGCATCGGCTATGGCTCAATGCAATTAATTTGTATGAATTGGCGCCACAATTTACATTTAGCTTCATATGTCAACCAATGTGTGAAATTGTCTGACGTCAGCGCCTATGGGTCCAAATAGCGCCATTTGCTAAGAGAGAGTTTCTGGCATAGTTTTTTGCGTTTTGCTGCCGCCCCGCATTAAAAGGCAATTCGGAAATCCTTGCTGCTAGTTGTTTTTATTGACTGCGAATTCATCCAATAAAAGCGTCCACTTCCCTCACTTCAAATCCCCAAATCTCGCATCTTGAACGTTGCTGGCTTTGGCCCTGCCAACCACTTCAAGAACTGTGACAGACTATCCACTTGATCGTCGTATTTTCCGTTGGGGAACAGCGTGACCTCCCGCTGGAAGGCGGCAAGCCATGGCGCATCAGCGGGAATGGCTATAGACCCACCCTCAATCAAATGGGAGACACCCAGCAACCGGGTGCGTTTATCGTCTTTGGGGATTATGCCTTTCACGCCAAACGGATGTCCTAGCTTCAGGTCCTGCAAGAGTTGAATGCCGGAACCGGCTTCTTCGATAAGGATCAACTTGGCTTGGCGCTGCACAGCCAGTGCAATTATCTTCTTTCTGAGCTCGGGAAATTCCAACTTTGCGCGATACACATGCAGCAGCCAGGCCTGATTATTCTTTACAAGCCAGGTTGTGCAAACCGAATAGTCATTGGCTTCATCCGCCTTCGACGCTGTATCCCAGCTTTGGATAATCCTGTCACCGGCAACCCTTGCCGGTGGCGTATCATATCTGTGGAACCAGTCCCACTTGACCAAGCCCCCACCAAGAGGCGCAGGACATTGCTGGTATTGCGCAGCAAACACATAGGACCCTTGCTCAACGCGGCGCTGCTCGAGCAGCCCACGCGGCAGGCGTTCCGGATGTAATAGATGCCCTTCCTCCCTGGTTATGACACCGCGTTTTCCCAAATCAACAATCATTGGCTCTTCGGCAATGGCCGGTAGGTCCAGATGCTCCCACCCGCCCTGCTCCAGCAAGTGGCCCGCGAGATCACCTTCGTGAACCCGCTGCTGTATTAAGACGATGGGATCGGATTTTGGATCGTTCAGGCGGCTCAGGAGCGTATTGCCGTACCACTCAAGCACCGCGTTTCGCTTTACATCGGAGTTGGCGTCGTCGGGTTTGTGTGGATCATCCAGCAGAATGATATCGCCACCGCGACCTGTCAAAGTCCCGCCCACTGACGTCGAGAACCGCCCTCCCCCGCGCGTAGTCTCAAAGTCGGACCGCGCAGCACGCCCCTTGGCTATACGCGTTAAAGGGAATGCTTCCTGATACCAGCTCGACATAAGGATCTTCTGGCAGTCCAGCGCAAGTTTCTCGGAGAGGCTTTCACCATAAGAGGCCGCCACAATACGCAAGGATGGATCCCGCCCCAACAGCCATGCCGGAAAGGCGACGGATGCCGAAAGCGACTTCAAGGATCGGGGTGGCATCGTGATGATGAGCCGGCTGATATCACCTCGCTCAATCCGCTCTAACTGGTGAGCAATCGCATCAATATGCCAGTTGTGAAGATAGGTACTACCCGGGTCGATTGATTTGAAGGCACGCTGGATAAAACTGGACAGATCGGTGCGCAGCAACACATTAAAGGGTGTCCGCGAATTGAAGGGCTTACCCATCTTCAGGGTCCTCCCCGTCACGTCCTTCTTTGGCGGCATGCTTTTGCATATCCGCCACGTAGCGCTGCAGAATGTCTTCCTCCGCGGCATTCAGTGATTGTTCGACACCTAACGCTTCTTTGTTTGCACCGGATTGTTGGGCGAGAGCCAATAGCAAAGTCAATGCGCGTATGTCGCCCCCGAGCGCTTTCTCGCGAAGTCGTAAAATCAATGCATGTTGACTGCTGACCTTCCTCGGTTTTCCATTTTCGGAAACCGTGACTTTTCCGGACAAGGCTTCCTCGAGGTCGGTATCGAAATTCCGCGTGCCTTTTGGCCGGCCTTTCGGGTTCCCCGACTTACCTTTCTCGAATCGTCCGGATTTAGGTGGTTTTCCAAAACCCACCTCGTAGTCTTTGTCTTTCCAGCTCATGACATCACCTCAGTCAACTGGGCAGTTTCAAGCTGGGTCAGCGTTTTGCAATCACCTGCCCTGATCGGCTCCATGCCCGTTTCCGTTCGCCAACGCCGCAAAATCACATCAACATAGGCCGGATCAATTTCCAGACCGCGGGCTTTTCGCCCTGATCGCTCGGCTGCGATTAATGTTGCACCACCCCCCATGAATGGGTCCAATACAATGTCGCCGCGTTTAGACACATCGAGCAATGCATCTTTGATCATCGCCACAGGTTTGGCAGTTGGATGCGCCTTTAGCTCCTCCATACGCCCTTCCCTGAAGGTATTCACACCGGCATATTGCCAGACATTGGTGCGGTTGCGCCCAAAACGGCCAAGCTGAACATTGTTGCGATGGGTTTTGCTCCCTTTTCGAAACACAAACACCAATTCATGTTGCGAGCGATACAGTGATCCCATGCCACCATTGGTTTTGCTCCAGACACATAGATTGAGGAACGCGTCAAAAGCTGTCTTTCCTGCTTCCAGCATCTCGCCGATATGACGCCAATCCATACAGGCAAACCAGACGGCGCCGGGCTGGCTATAGGTGGCCCCAAGATTTAGGGCTTCGGACAAGAACGCTGTGAACGCCTCTGAAGACATTTCCCCTGAGGCCTCGATGAATTCTCGATGTTTGATTTGACCTGCTCCACTGACATTGCCGTTTATCTTCACATTGTAAGGCGGGTCGGTAAAACCAACATCCGCTTTCTCCTCGCCCATCAGGAGTTTCATATCATCTGGGTTACGAGCATCACCGCAGAAGATTTTGTGGTCGCCGAGTTGCCAGAGATCACCGCGCTTCGTTATTATTAGCGCATCGGGATTTGGCTCAGGCGCAGTCTCTGCTTCTTCTTTGACTTCATCTACATCGCCAATAATGAGATCAATCTCGCCGATTTCAAAACCGGTAAGCTCGATATCAAGCGACAATTCCATTTTCGACAGATCCGCTAGTTCGCTTGCCAGTAGCTCATTATCCCAACCCGCATTCAGCGCAATTTTATTATCCGCCAGCATAAGTGTACGCTTTTCGGCATCAGATAAATGTGTGATCCGGATTGAGGGGATTTTCGCGATCCCCAATGTCCCTGCGGCTTCTAGCCTGCCATGGCCGGCTATCAATACGTTCCGTTCGTCGATCAGCACAGGATTGGTAAACCCGAATGCTTTCATTGAAGTCACGATCTGTTTCAACTGACGTTTACTATGCGTGCGAGCATTACGAGGGTTTGGCTTTATGGTGCCAATATCCAATAGTTCAAGTTCGTAAGGTTTCATAATGAACCTCCTATATAAATTGAGAATACAGGAGTTCACGAAATTTTAGACGTAGGACTCCCGGAATATGCAGATCAGGAAGCGGCGTCTCGCCAGCTTTAAACCGGAGGCTTCTCGCCGCCCAATAATCCCGAACCCATCCGGCGTCTCGCCGTCACTTTGATCCTACATCCTATCCACTTCGGGCTTCTCGCCCTAGCTGGTAGCTTCTCGCTCCAGCGTGTTTCTGATAAGCCTCGGATCAGGCATTGAGAACGTAACAAGAACAATAGATTCGAGTCAAGAAAATAAGTGGGATATTTTTGCCATCCACAACATATGTAGTAGCCAAGAACCGGTTTTTTCCAACCATTCATGCATCTTGGCCACGGAAAATGGCTAAGATTCCGCAGCAATGCCTAGATTATTTTCTTAGAAAACCAGAGTCGAAGTATTTTATACCCTACTGGAGTAAGTATCCAGAAGGCCGAGCTTAACCGATAAATACTTCTTAAAGTGTCATCGCGGCATTTTAACAATTTCGCATCAATTTCTTGATCGGAAAGCGCCTCGAACAATACACCACCGCCCCGGAAGTTTACCGAAACCATGAATTTCCGGAAAGTGCCCACGCTTTCATAGACATCTGGATAGTTGCGTATCATCCGGATTATCCAGCTCAAAAGACCAGCTCTATTACTAAGCATAGGACGTTCAACGAGGTTATAGCGGATATCGGCGGTCCTCAGCAGCTCCTGCAATACGCTTTGCTGGTCTGCTGGATCTACTCGGTAGGCAATGCACGCATTCCACCAGAGGCATGAAACGCTATTATGTTTTAATATAGTCTTCACAAATAAATTTCTGCCTTTTATAGGCGCAATAATCTATAACTCGCACAGCTATTCAAAGGCCTTCTTCTAGCCGCACAAAGCGCGTTTGTCAGGAGGTGGAAATTTCTCCTCACCACCGAGAATTTTCGGGCTAAATCAATCGGCACATATTGGGTACCAGGGCTGCGACCACTCATTGTACAGCGGCGGTTTGCTTGCAATCCATGTGAGCTGGCCAGCTTAAAGCCCTTAATGCGTCATCTTTATCACGTTGACTACGTCAGGCACGGCTAAATCTTCCGCCCTCTCCCATTTCAGGTACCTTGAGCCGCCTTGGTGCGGACACTTGGTGTAAACTTAATCATCACGACTATTAGCGCAGTAGGTCTGTTTCAATCCGCCTTGGTGCGGACACTTGGTGTAAACAAAACGATCTTCCTATTGATCGCAACCTGCTATGTTTCAATCCGCCTTGGTGCGGACACTTGGTGTAAACAAAAAATCCAAAATTTGACCGGCGGCCTGCTCGAGTTTCAATCCGCCTTGGCGCGGACACTTGGTGTAAACAAATGATATACCCCCGTCAGATGCTGCCTGCCTGTTTCAATCCGCCTTGGCGCGGACACTTGGTGTAAACAGTTCAAATCAAACCAAAGGCCGCTCACGCTGTGTTTCAATCCGCCTTGGCGCGGACACTTGGTGTAAACCAGCAGTTCTGGACGCCGGCGATTACCACCGTGTTTCAATCCGCCTTGGTGCGGACACTTGGTGTAAACATGTTCGCGAGCGCGAAACCTAGAGGTCTAGTTTCAATCCGCCTTGGTGCGGACACTTGGTGTAAACAGAGCTCGGTATGTCTGTCTTTGAAGGAATGAGTTTCAATCCGCCTTGGTGCGGACACTTGGTGTAAACTTAGCCTCTGGATCCCCGTGAATGCAAATGGTTTTTCGGTGGGGTTTCTGAGCCTGCTGCAATGTTATGCTCCTTTTAGCCCGTAATTTGAATTCTTTTAACAAGTCACTCCCTATTTTCCTTTTTTTACAGATAGTTACCAGATTTCTGAGCCTGAACGGCCAAAAACCGGCGATTGTTGCCGCCTGCTCTGCCCTTTCGATCTCCAAATATATCGGGTTTTAAATCAGACCCAAAGCTTTTGTTTGTCATCAGGTTTACTCCAGCGGCGTTCGCCAGCTCCCTTTAAAACAACGCCATCCACAAAAAAGCGCCTTGTTGGAACTGCGCCCGCGCACCCCGCTTCTTTTACCCTCGCAATATTGCGATGTCTGCAATCCGCAAAGCCTTCCTTCATAAGGGTCCTCAACAACCAACAAGAACCACCAAACCCATGAGGGATACGCACATGCCATACGACAGCACTTCTACCGCACAAGACACCACAGAGCCAAACACATCAACAAAATCAGGAGCCCGTAAATTCATGGACACATCCAACATGCCCGATGTTCGCGCCACCTTCAGCCATATCTTCCTCGTCTCGGTCGAACTGGCCCTGCTGTCCGTACAGTTCTTCCGCATGGAAGCCCTCGCATTCGATGTGCTGCCAGAGCTTGCCGACCTGGATTTCGGGTTCATGTACGGTAGCCACTTGATGGGGATCATCTGGCTCCTCGTCGTTGTCCTGCTCAGTTACGTCGGCTGGGAGCTCGCAATCCGCCTCTACTCCCAGGGGAGTGCCGCCTCCGGCGCCCTGAAGCTCACAACCATAGGCATCTGGATCATAAACTTCGCCGCCATGGCCTTCGAATTTGTTTTGTTCCGGATGCTGGTGGACGACTTCAACGGCATCGGTTTTGCGGGGGTCGCCGAACTTTTTGGCCTGCTTATGGTCGCGGCGCATCAAATCGCCAGCTTCTGGATCATGAAAAACGTCGTCCGGAGTTTGTACCTGAGCGACGAGCCCGAACAAACCCAAGCCCAAAATCACAACCACGAACAAACCAACTAAAGGAAATGACCATGACAAACCGCCTTATCGCCGCCGCAATCGCCCTCCCCCTTCTTGCCCTGCCCGTTCACGCGGAAAAGCTCGTCCAGGTTGTCATCGACCATTCGGGTGTCCTGCACGACGAACAGGACCCGCTAGGCAAAAGTAGCTTCAACAGCTTCCTCGAAAGCTTCCTGGCCGATCTGGCCCGCGCTAACCGGCGCGACAGGAACAGCACCCGCGTGGTTCTGATCTCGGCCGTCGAACCTCCTCACATCATCTGGAGCGGAACAGCCGCCAATTTCTACCGCGAAGGAATACGCGAGGGGGCCGTCGCCAACCTCGTCACAGCACAGCCGATCGGGTGTAACAACCTGGTTGATGCTCTTGCAGAAATTTCAGCTAATATTAGCGTCTCGCAGCCCGATGAAAGCGTTGTCCATGTCATTACCAGCGGGGTGCATTCAGGCCCGGACTGCGATGACCTGACACAACAAGCCTATATCGAGTTGATCGAAAGCACCGATCCCGCAGTCGTCGAGAACCTGGAGCGTATCGCAACCGAGGTGGGCGGGCTTTCCGTTCATTTCCTGACCTCCGCACAGCGTCGCGCCATGATATCGACAATGGACTGGCAGGGCACGGGCATCTCGCTCTTTGCACAAGGTGAGGAGTCAGGACTATGAGCATGAAGAGCCAAATCATCGCCGCCGCCTGCGCCTGCAGCACCCTCGTTTCGCCTGCTTTGGCGCAGAGCTTCTCGGCTGTCAGCGGGAATGTCCAGGCCCAAAGCAGCCCCGGTACGGCATTCTTTGTACTGACCCCCGCAGCCCGAAAGATTAGCTTCAGCTTCATTCCACCGGCGCGAAAGATGTTTGCCGACTTGCAGGGCAACACCTCCCTCTTTCCAGCACTCTTCCCCAACAAGGTCTTTTTTGAACGCGTCCGTACTGCCCCATCGTTCTTCTCGGACAGGTTCTCCGGCGCCTTTTCGGTCTACCGGGTCGGAGACTACTATTTGGGTCTCGACGAGAATTATACACTGTTTTCCGCAACCATACGGAACGGTAGCCTATTTGTCCTAGCAAAGGATCGCGATGGCGATTTTGTAGCCTTGGATGCTTCGCACATTGCTGTGTACCGCAGTGATGGTACGCCAGAACAGGCACGTGAGGTAACCGGACAGGCCGGCAACATCTCGGTGCTGGTTGACCGAAGCGCAAGTATTGCCGGGTTTGACGCCGATATCGGGGAGGCATTGACTTCATTGTCGTCTACCCTCGTTGGCGCAGACCATTGCGCCCTTTATGAATTTGGCCAGCGTGTTCACACGGTTCAAGTTCCCAATCAAGTTTCCTGCAAGGACCTGTTCGCGCATTACCAGCTATCTAACCCGGGTGGCGGCACCCCGCTCTTTGAAGCGATGCATGACGCCTACACAGACCTTCGTAATCTCGACACTCTATCCGCCGCCATCATTATCTCGGATGGAGAGCCATCGGACCGGCCATCGCCACGCCTACGTGAACTCGCTGAAACAGTGCCCACATTCGTTCTATGGGTTGGCAACCACCGCACGGATTATCTCGCCGAATACTCAACCGCACACGCCATATCGCAATCCGGTGGCAACACCGAAATCGCCGATTTCCTGCGCGCAATCTCCTTCAGCGTCTCAGGACACCAAAGATTCAATCTCTCTCAACCTTGAAACAGATATCGAAACGCTAAAAAAATCGAACGGATGGTTGCTATGAATATAGTTGATCAAAAGAACATACTTAAACGTAGACTTGCCGGCTACAAAAAGGACCTCAAAGAGCGGTCGGAAAAATATCGACAGAGAAAACAGGCTTTCTCGATTCCACGATCCATTCGGGCTTTGAGAAAAATCGCTAATGGCACATACACCGAATGTGACGAGTGTGGCGGAGAAATCGGCCACGCCCGACTCGTGGCCGTTCCGGCGGCTTTGCTTTGCATTACCTGTCAAATCGTATTTGAATAGCTTCGCTTAGAACCCGTGATCCAATCCAGAATGAAACAAGCTGATCCACAAAAACGTGACCAGATGCTCCGGAAAATCAGGGGGCCCTCAATGCCCGCCTCAGGTTGTTTTGTCCATAAAATGCTCCGGAAGAACAGTTTTCGGACAAATTACTCGTAATACTAGCAATGTTCGAGGGCTTCACATTTTCTGAAAAAGATCTATCTATGGTGTGGATAGGGAGATCGTAATGCCACGTTTCGTCGGAGAGTATATCAAAGTTTCACCAGGTGCCGCGATACGTGCTGCCGAAGGTGTTGGCGCGAATAATAGCGATGATTTCAACGTTTACGTCGAGCCTTGCAATACCGTAGCCATGTATGTGGAGTCGTATCATGACAAAGGATACTACCTTCGTAAGGATCTTGCTGAGATGAATGAGTTAATAAACCAATCGTAAATTTCTGGATCGTTCCCCTACCCCGTTGACCATAGCTGAGCAACCATTTTTCCAATTTTGAATTGGTGCCCAACCTCGGAAACCTTACCGGCGCAAGTGAAGGTCAGCTATCAGAAACTTTGCGCAATTTCAGTAGCCACCGCGCTAAAGCCTGCGCAAATAATTGGTCTCCTGAAAACGAATTGTTTTTCCCTGTTTTCTAAAATAATTTCCCTGTTCGTCTGATATTTTTCCCTGTTAGTTTTCTTAGGGAAATAGCACATAACACACTGTAAACACGCTGCGAATTCAGGCTGATTGCGCCTAATATCCCAATATCCGCAATATTTCCCTGTATTTTCCCTGTTATCAGGGAAAATTGGGCGAGACTGGTTAGCTCAGGACTGCGCGCACAGCCAGCAAGTCTATCTCTCTTATTAGCAGCTATATGCCACCGGAATACTTGCGTTATTCCCGCGGGTTACAAAGACTGGCTTTCAAGAGAGACGGACGTTGGCGCTGGATTTGGCCCCAATATGACCTCCAGTCTCTGTTAGCGAAAGTGGCGGTGCGAGTTTGGTAGATTTGGGTCTCAAAGGAATCCGGTAATGCGCAGTCTAATCGAGCGCCGCGAACAATATTTCCTGTTCTTTCCAGTTCGCCGGGAATTCTGACCTAACCAGATACTCGGTGGTTAGCCCGATGGGCTGTGTGCCCAGAACGATCTGATCGAGAGTGGCTGGTGACAGGAATGCCAGATCAATGAGGGCCTGGATGCGTCGTGGGGATGCGCCGTCTCGTTTGGCTATCTTTGCGAATGTCATGCCCTCGCAAATGTCGGCATACCATTTGCGCGCTTTTACAATGTTCGAGATCAGCGTTCGGTCAAACTCTGCTGGTGCATCACTAAGAATAATCCGATTTTCAACACCTTTGCGGCGCAAGCGGAATGTTTCAGTTATCCGCAACGCATCGGGATCAATCCGCGTTTCATCGACACCGAGATAGTTCGCCATATTCTCGACGCTGATCGTGACGTTCAACTGACCGGGTTCTACTTTCACGAGCTTTGCCAAGCATAGAATAGTGTCTGACGTCAGCGCCTATAGGTTCAAATAGCGTGATTTGATAAGGGAGTGTTTCTGGTTCATCGTAATCACTGAGGAGTGGAATATGAGACAGACAACTAGAACCCGCAAAGGCCCTGGCGAGAAGATCGTCAAAGATATCAAACGGGCTACCCGCAAGCAGTACTCATCTGAAGAGAAGATCAGGATCGTATTGGACGGCCTGCGTGGCGAGGATAGTATTGCTGAGCTTTGCCGTCGAGAAGGTATTTCTCAGGGCGTTTATTACAAATGGTCGAAGGACTTCATGGAGGCCGGAAAGAAGCGACTGGCGGGCGATACAGCACGCGCAGCCACGACCGACGAAGTCAAAGACTTGCGCCGTGAAGCGCGCGACCTGAAGGAGGTTGTGGCTGAGCAAACGCTCGAACTCCGGCTTCTCAAAAAAAGCATGATCGGGGATGGGGGCGACCACGAATGAGGTATTCCACATCTGAGAAGTTGGAGATCATTGATCTCGTCGAGGGTTCGCATTTATCTGCGCGGCAGACGCTAGCCAAGCTGGGCATTCCAAGCACCACATTCTACCGATGGTATGACCGTTATCTGACCCGCGGGAAGGCTGGTTTGCATGATCAATCCCCCAAGCCAAAACATGTCTGGA
>Ga0209345_10003407_pt1 | contig 16425 bp, 14 predicted proteins | sample Cruoilmetagenom7_FD_187294 | JGI IMG/M metagenome (GOLD analysis project Ga0209345, IMG submission 187294) | Oil polluted marine microbial communities from Coal Oil Point, Santa Barbara, California, USA - Sample 7 (SPAdes) (version 2) | ecosystem: Environmental > Aquatic > Marine > Oil seeps ...
CTGGTTGATCCGTTACATTCACTCTACGGGTGCAACGGCCTTCTTCGTGGTGGTTTACCTGCACATGTTCCGTGGTTTGATGTACGGTTCATTCAAGAAGCCTCGTGAATTAGTGTGGCTGTTCGGTATGTTCATCTACCTTGCTCTGATGGCAGAAGCCTTTATGGGTTATTTGCTACCATGGGGTCAGATGTCATTCTGGGGGGCGCAGGTAATTATTTCATTGTTTGGTGCATTACCTATTATTGGTGAGCCACTAACATTATGGATTCGTGGTGACTTTGTAATATCTGATGCGACATTGAATCGTTTCTTTGCATTACACGTTATTGCATTACCAATCGTATTATTAGGCTTAGTTGTTGCACACATCATTGCTCTGCATGAAGTGGGTTCTAACAACCCTGAAGGTATCGAGATCAAGAAGCACAAGGACGAAAATGGCATTCCATTAGATGGTATTCCATTCCACCCTTACTACTCTGTTAAAGATATTGTAGGTGTGATTGTCTTCTTAATGTTCTTTAGTCTGGTACTGTTTTTCGCGCCAGAAGGCGGCGGTTACCTGATAGAGTATGCTAACTTTGTTCCTGCAGATCCTTTGAAAACCCCTGAGCACATTGCTCCAGTTTGGTACTTCACTCCGTTCTACGCAATTTTACGCGCAGTTCCGGATAAGCTAATGGGTGTTCTTGCAATGGGCGGCGCAATTGTTGTGTTGTTCTTATTGCCATGGATTGATCAGTGTAAAGTGAAATCAATTCGCTATCGTGGAACAAGCTTTAAAATTCTACTGGTTGCGTTTGTAATTTCATTTGTTGCATTGGGTTGGTTGGGTATGCAGCCTGCAACGGTAGTTCTAACATATATGTCTCAGTTCTTTAGTATTGTTTACTTCGGCTTCTTTATAGCGCTGTACTTCACGTCTAAGAATGAGAAAACCAAACCTGTACCAGAGAGGATCACGAAATGAAGTACTTATTAAGCGTAATCCTTTTAAGCTTTTCAGGGTTAGTCATGGCCGCAGGTGGTGGTGCGCATTTAGATCACGCCCCTGGCGATTTGGCTGATACAGAGTCATTAAAGCGTGGTGCTCAAGCATTTTCTGATAATTGCTTAAGCTGTCATGCTGCAGACTACATGCGTTATAACCGCATTGGTCGTGATCTTGGCTGGACTGATCTTGAAGTAACTGAGAAATTAATTAACACACGTGGCGCCGATGGTGAGAAAACTAAAGTGGGTGAGTTAATGAAAGTTGCGATGAATAATGACTATTCTAGCGTTGCTTTCGGCACAAAAATTCCCGGTTTATCGGTAACTGCACGTGCTCGTGGAGCTGACTGGTTATATACCTATTTGCGCACATTCTATCTGGATGATTCACGCCCTACTGGTATGAATAATCTGGTATTCGCTGATGTTGGTATGCCTCATGTATTGTGGGAAAAACAGGGCTTACAAAAGGCTGTTTTCAAAACAGAACAAGGTACTGACGGTAATGAAAAGCACGTATTCGAAAAAATGGAAATAGTACAAGCTGGTACTATGACTACTGAAGAGTATGACGCTTATGTTGGTGATCTGGTTAACTTCATGGTTTACATGGGTGAGCCCGTTCAGTTGGAACGTAAGAGCATGGGTAAATATGTGCTTGTTTTCCTATTTATCTTCGCAATTGTTGCTTATATGCTGAAGAAAGAATACTGGAAAGACGTTCACTAAAAAACGTCGTTAGTCATTGGTCGTTGGTCATTAGTTAAAAGCGAGGCAGCTTTGCTGCATTGGCTCTGATTAGTGACTTGCGACTTCTGTCTTTTTGACCATTGAATATTTTTGAGGTTTAAAAATTATGGCGTCTAATACACTCGCCAACCGTAGATCAGTAATGAATCTATTTACATCACCTGCATGTCCTTATTGTCATTTGGCTCGTATTGTACTGGCAGAAAAAGATATTACTTTTGAAGCTATTGATGTTGACTTAAGTAATCCACCTGAAGATTTATCAGAACTTAACCCATACAATACCGTACCGACGTTAATTGATCGTGATCTGGTGCTTTATAATTCACGTGTGATTGTTGAATATTTAGATGAGCGTTTTCCGCATCCACCATTGATGCCTGTTGATCCAGTATCTCGTGCCAAGACTCGTTTGGCTTTACACCGTGTAGAGAAAGACTGGTATCCATTGATGCATGATATTTTAACTAAAGGTGAAAAGCCTGCGGCTAAATCACGTAAGATGTTACGTGAAAGCATTATTTCATCAAATGAATTATTTAGAGTGCTGCCATTTTTCCTAAGCGAAGATTATAGTCTGGTAGACGCTACAATAGCGCCTTTGCTATGGCGTTTATCTGAGTTAGGTATTGAGTTGCCAGCTGAAGCTAAAGCAGTAACAGACTATGCTCAACGAATATTTGAGCGCGAAGCGTTTCAGTTAAGTCTTTCAGAAACTGAAAGAGAAATGCATCTTTAAAGTGCAGGTTTAGAATGGAAGAGTTAATAGATAAGATGACATCCAGTCGCCCTTATTTAATAAGAGCGCTGTACCAATGGATTGTTGATAATGGTGTAACACCTTATGTATTAGTTGATGCACTAGTTAATGGTGTAGATGTTCCTGCACAGCATATTCAGGACAATAAAATTGTCTTGAATATTGCACCTATGGCAGTAGAAGGTTTAACACTGGGTGATGATGCTATTAGTTTTAGTGCTCGCTTTAGTGGTAAGTCCGTTAACTTGATGGTGCCAACTGAAGCAGTACTGGCTATTTACGCCAAAGAAAATGGTCAAGGCATGATGTTCAATGAAGAACCAGGATCAAGTACTCCCCCGGATGCTCCCGGTCCAGATGATGAAAAACCCAAACCCTCATTACGTGTTGTAAAATAAATCTGATTCAATGATTATTGCTACGTAACTGGCCTGAGAAAATATCAGGTGAGTGAATTACCGTTTGCAGCTAACAGTTAAAATGTTTTTTATTTTTTAACCGGATGTTTCTGTAGCTTGCGTTGTAAAGTTCGTCTATGCATTCCCAGTGCTCTAGCTGTAGCAGAAATATTTCCATCATTATCCATTAAAACTTTCTGTAAGTGTTCCCATTCCAGGCGTTTCGGAGATAGGGGTTGTTCGGCCGGGGCAATAGATTGATTCTCTCCATCGTTAACAAGACTCGCAATAATTTCATCGGCATCAGCAGGCTTGGTCAGATAGTGTTTGGCACCGAGTTTGATTGCTTGAACAGCGGTTGCGATACTTGCATAACCGGTGAGCATAACAATACTAATTTCAGGATTTGATTGAACCAGATTCTCTACCAGTGCTAAACCCGACTCTTCACCAATACGTAAATCTACTACAGCATAAGTCGGTTGGTGCAAGTTCGCTAAATCCAGCGCGGTAGCAGAGTTGGTGGCGGTTACTACTGCATACCCACGACGTTTTAGTGCATTATTTAGTACCATGCAAAATGTCTCGTCATCATCAACAAGAAGAATATCTGTGTGAGTGGACGGGTTAGTGCTGGTCATTATGAGTATCCGTAAGCTGTTCTGTTAGCGGTAATATGATTTTTACAATTGCACCGCCCTGATCCTGATTGGCTAGAAAAATTTTACCTCCCAGGCGTTCAATTGATGCGTGAGCGAGGAATAGACCTAAGCCTAAACCCTGGTCTTTGCTTGAATATGCTCGCTTGCCTGCATGTGTTTGTATCATAGAGTCTAGTCCAGATCCGTTATCTAATACACTAATAGTGACCTGTTTACCGTGTTGCTCAACTTGTAATGTGATTTTTTCAGGTGATGCATCTGCGGCATTATTGAGAATATTAATAAGCGCCTGTGTCATGGTTTGCTCTGCAAGTATAGATGTATCTAGTTTACTCAGGTCGCTATCCAGCTGTAGTTTTGTTGTTGGTCTTTGTTGCTGCCATAGCTTGGTTATATTTGAAATGTATTGCTCAACAGGCAGCATTTGTCCACCGACCATAAGCTCTTCTCCAGCAGAATGGGAGAGAGTTGTAAGTGCTAATTTGCAGCGATCTACCTGTTCACGAATGATAGTGAGATATTCTGAAGATTGTTCTGTATCACAAATATCCTGCATTTCATTAACAATAATAGCGATAGTGGATAACGGTGTGCCTAGTTCGTGTGCTGTGCCAGCAGCTAGTGTGCCTAATGCGACCAGTCGTTCATCACGAAGAGAATTTTCGCGTGCCTGTGCCAGATGGTGATCGCGTTCACGCAAGCTGTTGGCCATACGAGCGACTACATACGCAACGAGTAATGCGGTAACCATATATCCTAACCACATGCCAATAATGTGCTCATGAAAGCCTGTGTCATGTTGCATGTGCATATCATGTGACGAGGTATCAACAATGGGTTCATAAAAAAACATAAGGCTTGTGTAACCAATCATACTAAGGCCGGTGATAAGCCATATAGCGCGACCAGGTAATATTGTTGCAGCTATAAATATAGGTACAAGATAAAACCAGCCGAATGGGTTGCTGGCACCACCGGTAAAATAAAGTACACCTGTAAAGGCAGCCACATCAATGACTAATTGCCAGATTAGATTGTTATCAGTAACGATTTTTTTACTATAGAGCCACCAACCGGTAAATACATTAATGGTTAAAAGAATGCTAAGAATGATAGTAATGTAAAAAACAGGTAAAGAGGTGTTATTGAATGATGAATAAATAATGAGTAAAAAAGCTGTAAAAATTAATAAATTACGCAGCATGAAGAGACGATACAGGTTATGAGCCTGACTATCTTGCTGTTCGAAAAACTCTGGGAGTCTGATCATGATGTGTCTTGTAGTAATGAGTGATGGATTAATTTTAAATTCATTTAATATTATAACGTCTTGAATCTAAGTAAAAGCTTATAAATTTTCATTAAGCTTTATTAGATTGTCAAATCATAAGATAAATCAGTTTGATAACGAACTAGCTGCGACATTTTGACGCATTAAGTTTTGCAGCAAAGCATACTAAGCTGCGATACAAATAATAATAATATGAAAAAATAGCTGGAGTTAGCTGAAGTGATAAAAAAAATATATAAGAATATGTTTGCAGGCGTTATATTGGGTGTGGCTGCTATGCCTGTAACGGTGCTGGCGGCAGAACATGATCATCATGCTGCACCTGATGCGCCTATTGGTATTATGGGGCATCACATGCACCCTCAAGGCGAGTGGATGCTGAGCTATTCTTATATGCAGATGGACATGGAAGGTTTCAGGGATGGAACTGATAGTGTAGCAACTCCATTAGTTGATTTTGTTGTGACGCCGACAAGTATGGATATGGATATGCACATGTTAGGTGCTATGTACGGATATTCAGAAAAAATAACATTAATGGCAATGTTGCCGGTAGTAAGTAATTCGATGGATATGGAAATGATGATGATGGGGAATCCGGTTCGATTTACAACAGATGCTTCAGGTGTAGGTGACTTGAAACTTTCTGCATTGTTTCAAACAGGTGATCACTGGGTGAGTAGTGTAGGTTTAAACCTGCCCACAGGATCTATTGATGAAAAAGATTTAACCCCAATGAATGGTGGAACGGTAATTCAGTTACCTTACCCTATGCAGTTGGGCTCAGGCAGTTATGAGCTTACATTGGGAACAACATACATAAAAATGTATGGTAGCAATAGTTGGGGAAATAAGGCTGATGTTATCGTTAGGCTTAATGATAATGATCGTGATTATAAACTGGGTAACAGTGTGGTACTTAGCAGTTGGTACAGCTATGGTGTAAGCGATAAAAGTGCTGTTTCAGCAAGATTAAAATTATCAAAATGGGGTAATATTAGTGGTGAAGATGCCGATCTAGCCATGATGGTTGCAACGGATATGTCACCTATGGTATTCGCCAATTTACGAGCAGGAACACGTGCAGATGTTTTGCTAGGTTATAACTATCAACTCTCTCAAGCAGCCTTAGTAGGTTTAGAAGTAGGTGTGCCAGTTTATCAAAATTTAGACGGGCCACAGATGGAAACAGATTTAACGTTGCAAGTCGGCGTTCAGTACGAGTTTTAATAAATAATGCCTGAACGTAACGTAAAAGGAAATTTAATAACCCTAAGCTTAAAAAGCTGAGACGAAGAAAACGTAAAAGAATACGTAGATAGATTTATCGCGTATCCCCATCAGGGGAAGGTGCTCTCTAGTGTCTTGTCTCATGTGTTAATTTCATCCAGATAGGTAGGTTCGAAAACTACTTCATGAATCAGGGGACAGAGCGCCAAAAAACGGCACTCTTTCTCCAATGGAGAAGTTTAGTAACAGGGCAACTGACTAGTGAGTAAATGAATTACACTTTAATACGTATTTAGTTATCAGGTAACGTTTTTCCAGGGTTTAAAATATTATTTCTATCAAAAACCTGTTTAATTTGATGCATTAAACTAATCTCCGTTGCACCCAGTTCTTTTGAAATGTATTCACGCTTTTCAAGGCCTACACCGTGTTCACCGGATAAGCTTCCATTTAAACTGAGTACCAGATCAAAAGTATCATTCAGGCACTTTTCAGCTGCCTTCATTTCAGTTTCATTTTCAGGGTTCACAAGTAAGTTTACATGAATATTTCCATTACCTGCATGACCAAAATTTACTATTTTAATATTATGTTTTTTGCTTAATTTATCTAAGCCATTAATGAGTGCAGGAATATTTGAAACGGGCACGACCACATCTTCATTTATTTTTTTAGGGGCGATTTTTCTTAATGAGGGAGAGAGAGCTTTACGCGTTTGCCAAAGGGCAGCTGCTTCTTCTGAGGTTTTGGCTAGTTCTGTTTCGATGTGACCGTCAACTTTGCATGCACTAATAACAATTTCTGAATCTTTATGAATTGTTTCAGTGTGCCCGTCAATTTCAATCATTAGCATGGCAGCGGCGTTTATGGGTAGTTCTGTTGTAGAATAATCACGGACCATATCAAGTGCATTCTTATCCATAAACTCTAATGCGCAAGGCGTTGTCGGTTGTGCCATGATATTTGAAACAGCGCGAGCGGCAGCGTCTACACTATTATAACTGGCTTTTAAAGTGTGTTTCGCAGAGGGTAGGGGAAGTAGTTTTAAAGTGGCTTCGGTGATAAGCGCCAGGTTACCTTCTGAGCCTATGATTAATCGGGTGAGGTCATAACCTATTACACCTTTTGTAGTATGTGTGCCGCATTTAATGAGTTCGCCGTTGCCGGTAATGGCGCGCAATCCCAGGGTGTTTTCTCTGCAGGTGCCATACTTTACCGCACGTGGACCTGCAGAGTTATAGGCCAGGTTTCCACCAACGGAACAGAAAGCCGAACTGGTTGGGTCAGGTGCCCAAAACAATCCATGTTCAGCCGCTAGTTGCTGTACCTCCAGGTTGGTAACTCCTGGTTCAACATCCATGCTGCGATTTTGCGCATCCATTTTAATTATTTTATTCATGCGTTCAAAAGAAATAATTATTCCACCATTGACGGGGACTGTTGCACCCGTTGTGCCAGTACCACGCCCACGACCAATTACCGAAATTTGGTATTGATTACAAACATTAATTATTTGTTGTACTTGTTGTTCGCTATCGGGAAAAATAACGGCCAGGGGTTGTGCATGGCGCCGACTATTGTCGTAACCGTAGGTTAGACAGTCGGTGGTATCTGTTAAAATACTTTCAGGAGAAACTGTTTTTTTTAATTGTTTTAAAAAAGTATCACTCATCTCTAATTAGGCACCCATAAGTTGGGAGTCAACAAGGTCACCAAGGCAGTGAATAATAAGCAGGTGAGTTTCCTGTATGCGAATAGGTGAATCAGAATCAGCCTGAATTTCGACATCATCATGGTGTAATCTAGATCTTACCTCGCCACCGCTTGCGCCAGTTAAGGCAATTACTTTCATGTTTCGTTCGTGCGCCGTATCAACAGCGCTAACAATATTTCCTGAATTACCACTTGTGGTAATAATTAATAATATGTCAGATTCCTGACCCAATGCGGCAACCTGTCTTGAAAATATTTGATCGTAACTGTAGTCGTTTGCAATTGAAGTTAGAACTGATGTGTCAGTAGAAAGTGTAATGGCAGGAAGGCCGGGGCGTTCCATTTGAAAACGGTTTAACATTTTTGAAGAAAACAATTGTGCCTCACCGGCTGAGCCTCCATTACCACAAGATAAAATTTTACCGCCAGACAACAGACTGTGAGTCATAAGTTGTGCAGCTAAAGAAATGGAGTTTTTGGATTTTTCTAATGTGCGTTGCTTGGTGGCAATGTTTTCAGCGAAGTTTTTTTCTATTATTTCTATTAAATTCATGGTGTCTATTTTTTTTGATTTCAATTTAAGTTTAATTGGATAAAATCAAAATGCATTTTTGATCCATTCAATATTCAGGTTGTTGTTTTCTCCGCTCATGGCTACAACATCAAAACGGGCATTTAGCTCGCGACCATTTTTTTGCATATAGTAAAGAGCCGTCTTTTGTATTTTTAGTTGTTTGGCTGATGTAACACTCGCTTTGGCTCCGCCATAGCTTTGGTTTTTTCGATAACGAACCTCTATGAAAACTACGCTTTCGTTATCTTGCATAATAAGATCTATTTCACCATAGCGACTGCGAAAATTTTTATCAATTAATCTTAAGCCATTTTTTTTTAAGTAATCGCAGGCAAATTTTTCACAGCTGCTACCTTTACTGGCGCGGCTGCTGAACGGGTTGAGTTTCATCAGAGGTGGTCTGTGTCAAAGTTATTGGCAGTGTGTTTACATCAATTAATTTAGGGATGCCGCGTTTAAACTGAGCCGATAGCAATTCCCTGTGTATCCTATTGAATGGGTCAAGGTAAAGGTTGCCTGTCTGCCCTGAGAAGCGCTCATAACTTTTACCCTGGAGTCGTCCAAGAAAAGGGATCACATTGTAGGCGTCTACACCGAGTGCAAAAAAACGTGTGTAGTGTTGTTGCTCTGGCCAGTAGTTAATTAGTGACTTTTTAGCTTTGGTTGGCGGGTTGAGTATCCAGGGCATATCTAAAAAGTTTAAGTCATCAATATCTCGATCGGCCTGTTTGTTGATCTGTCCGGTAAAGGCATGTGATGTAGAATATACAGGGATTTCACCTGCATAGTGAAATTTAAATTGTGGTTTTAGCTGACGCGCATCTTTTGGTGTTGCAGCCATAAAAATCATATCAACATCCTGACGACGGTAGGGTATGAATTGCATTTTAGTTCGTAGAGTATTTTGGATGCCGCGATAGCGTCTATAGCTTTGATTAATATTAAGCATGCTTTGTATCGGTTGCTTAAAGTCGTTTTTATTGGGTTCATAGGTTTGAGCGCTTACTACCGTACCCCCTAGTTCTTCAAAGCGTAGTTGAAATGCATTTTGTAATCGTTCGCCCCAATCGCCTTCTGGTACAAGCACAGCGGCATGGGTATGGGCCTGGCGAAAGGCCATTTCTGCTGACTGACGCGCTTCGTCTTCAGGTAGCAGGCCAAATTGAAATAAATTTCTGCTAGTTTCTGATGGTGTACTGGCATAGTTTAGGGTAAGCGTAGGTATATCAATTTGTGGTGAACGAGTAAGAATGTTAACAGCAGATTTAAGAAACGGGCCAATAATAAAGTCTGCACCCTGATCGGCTGCTTTTTTATAGAAATTCCAGATTGCAGCCTGATTGTCACTTGTATCAATAAAGCTAATTTTGGGCTGGAATGCTTTGTCGGGATGCTGATAGTACGATGACATGATTCCATCGCGTATAGCATTAGCTACCCGGGCATATTTGCCATTGAGTGGCAGCAAGACTGCGATATGTTTAGGTTGTTCTATTAATTCAATTTGTTTGGTGCCCAATTCATCAATGAATACTTTAGCTGCGGGATGGTTGGGGAATTCCTGACGCCATAGGTGTATGCCATCCTGAAGATATTGCCAGTCTACCTGACCACGTTTGGCTATTTTAGCTAATTCAACCCAGCCCAGGAAATTTGTATTCAGAGGGGCGTTGCTAATTTGTTGCAGGCTTGTTGTTGGGAGCAATAAAAGAGCTTCCCAGATGGCTTGATGATTTAGTTCCTGATCAAAGGAGTCAGTTAAAAGTTTATCAAGCTGAACACGGGTTTTAGCTGATTCAAGTGGGTAGCTGGCATCCAGGAATGCTTTTGCACGTAATCGCATTAACCTGATCTGTTGTTCGTTGGGGAGGATGCGGGCAATATTTAGCTGTTTAAGAGCATCTCGTGCATTGCCACGACTCAGTTCTATTTCTGCTGTTAGCAGTTGTAATTCCACCTGATTATCTGCACTTAATAGCTCATGATTCAGACCAGCTAATTGCTGTTCTGCCAGTTCTAGCTGGTTCTGTGAAGTAAGAATTTGCGCTGCTTTGAGTAAGTGTTTGTTACGATCTATGCCCGTAGATAAAGATGCTAGCTCAATGTACTGTTGAGCGGTCTTTGATGGCTCTTGCTGAGTTAGGTCATCTGCTGCCAGGCCGATATCACCAGGAAGCCCATCTGTGACTATACGGTCTTTAGGAGTACATCCGTAAAAACTAAGGCCGATGAGTAGTAGTGTGGTTGTGCGTAAAAATAATGTCATTATCTAATTTATATCAACGATGTTGTGTGTGAAGTCTTATCATTCTGGATAAGCAGTAGGTACGGTATATAGTGTAGCTTAGTGATTGGTCGTCTCAAATATCAATAGTGGTTCTTTTTTGAGATATTCCAACACTTTAATAATAATGAATGTACTCATTGTAGGGAGTACATAATGCTTGTTCTTATTCTATATGTTTCTCATTCAGAGTAATAATTTTACATTTTTTCATTACGCTATCCAAATCAATAGCTTACACTCTACGTTCATCGCCAGGTGCCCCTTACCGGGCCATGGCACACAAGAGTATCTGTTTTGGAGTCGCAACTGTCAATGAATCAGGGCACACTTTATGTAATCGCTACCCCAATCGGCAATCGTGCTGATATGGGAGAGCGGGCTATTTCGGTATTAAAGCAAGTGGATTTGATTGCGGCCGAAGACACTCGCCACAGTAAAATACTGCTGCAACATTATAGTATAAGCACGCCAATGCAGGCATATCATGATCATAATGAAGAGCAGGCTACGCCAAAGTTGGTACAACGCTTGTTAGATGGTGAGAACATTGCTTTAATTTCTGATGCAGGTACGCCGTTACTTAGTGATCCAGGGTATCGTCTGGTGAAGGCGGCGCATGAATCTGCAATAAAAGTCAGTCCAATTCCAGGGGCTTGCGCAGCCATAGCGGCACTTTCTGTATCAGGACTGGCGACAGACAGATTTCTGTTTGCTGGCTTCCCACCTCATAAGCAAGGTGCTAGACAAAATTTTTATCGAGAGTTTGAACATCAGGCAGCATCGCTGGTGTTTTATGAGTCTAGCCATCGAATACTGGCATCGGCTAATGATTTGTTGGTAGTGTTTGGTGAAAATCGACGTGTGGTTATGGCTAGAGAGATTACCAAACTCTTTGAAACAATACACAGTACTACGTTGGGTGAGCTACCCGAGTGGTTGCAATCTGACTCGAATCAGCAAAAAGGTGAGTTTGTGCTTGTTCTTGAAGGGGTTGAGGCCGAGCTGAGTCCTCACTCGGCCGAGCTTGTACAGGTCTTGAAAATTTTGTTAGACGAGTTACCGGTTAAGCAGGCAAGCCAGCTAGCAGCAAAAATTACAGGTAATAAGAAGAATCAGGTATATAAGCTAGCCCTGGAGCTGGCAGGTAAGTAAAAAACGCGGTTTATATGGCGCAGTGACAAAAAATTGTCATATAGGTATGTCGATGAAATTAGCACTCATAAATTTATATAACCTGTTGAATATTCATCATTTTAGACTACTCTATACTGTGTATATTGGAAAGTTTGGCAATGAACGTCGGTGACTTTTACATGTCTTAAGGTTCTTTCGAAGAGTACGTTTTTTCTATATTTATAACCTATTGTTTATTATATGAATATGGAAATGGGTATGAGGTATGCATAACATATATACAAGGCTTACAGCTATGGTGGAAAAGCGAAACCTAAAGCTTAGAGTATGTTGTCGTTACGCATTGAACTGTAAAGCATCTAAATGATAAAAGTGAATTTGCCGCGTATTTGTACTGGGTATTGGCCCGTTCATATACATACAGATTTTATAGATGGAGTTGCGAAATGGCACCACTAAAAGCAGTTTATGAAGATTTCAGCGCATGTTGCGATGAGTTTGTTGAGGGTGTTACATACCTCAAAGATCGCGCTATGCCTAAGGCCGTCAACCGTTTTCAGCAGGCATATGAGTCGGTTGGGCGTGCAGATGTTTACCACAATAAATATGCCTCATATTGTGGTTTGGCCAGAGTTTTGTCTGGTGATTCTACCGGGTTGGAAATGTGCCGAAACGCGGCAAAAAGTGAACTACATGATGGCGATGTGTATTTAAACCTTGCTCGAGCTGAGTGGTTTTATGAAAACCGTAAGGCTGTAGTGATTGCACTGAAAAAAGGTCTTCAAATAGATAATCGTCACCCCGGCTTACGCCAGATGCGTGAGCAGCTAGGAATCAGGCAGCGTAGTGCATTGCCTTTTTTACCTCGTACGCATCCATTAAATCATGCGCTGGGTAAATTATTGCGACATACGCTAAATATTTAAATGGGAAGAATAAAGAAGTGTAAAAGCTTCTTTGTAGAAAGCTATAAGTAATATATTAATTAGCCATAGGTGTTTCATCTATGGTTTTTTTTTTCAAAAAATCAGTGTTTAAATTATTTTAGCATAAATTTGATTTTCACTAAGGTGCAGTAATGTAGTTAACAAGAGTATTTTTCGTATATGCAAGAACAGGGAGGTTGTTGTGTCGTATATTAAGGCTGTTTATTTAGATTTATCTCAATGTTGTGAGGACTTTATCACGGGTACTGAGCTATTAGAGCAGTGTCAGCATGATGATGCGACTATTAGCTTTAAGCGGGCATATAAATCTGCACCAGATAGTTATGGTCTTTTTAGCAAGTATCGTTCTTATTATGGTTTTTCATGTTTATTATGTGGAAGACTTGAAGCCATTAATGTTTGTCGAAGTGCGGCTAAGGCTTATCCTTATGATGGTGATATCTGCATGAATTTGGCAAGAGCCGAGATATTTTTAGATAATCGTAACGGAGCGCTAGATATTATTAATACGGGTTTACAGTTGTCTCATGAGCATGCAGGCTTACAAAAATTAAGGGCTCGGCTCGGTGTACGTAAACGTAAGCCTTTGCCGCTTCTTTCCAGAAATAACCCCCTCAGCCATGCGGTGGGTAGGCGAATGCGCAAATAACGATGATATATATCGTTAGTGTATGCGGTATTTAGTGGTTTGTTGCCCAGTCAGGCTGATAAAAAGCTACGGTAGGGGGCGGTGCGTAAAAATCGAGTACTCATCCAGGGTAAAGCAATCATGCGTGAGTTGTTATTCTATATAATCTATCGGTAATGTAAGGTTTCATGCTATTATTTGCGCCGAAGTTGGCTGGGCAATCGCTGTATGATTTATCATAGAGAGGAAAGTCCGGGCTCCAAAGGGCAGGGTGCCAGGTAACGCCTGGGGGGTGTAATGCCCACGGCTAGTGCAGCAGAAAGATACCGCCTTAGCCTGCTATTTTAGTGGGCTGAGGTAAGGGTGAAATGGTGCGGTAAGAGCGCACCGCGTTAACTGGTAACAGTTGCGGCAAGGTAAACCCCACCTGGAGCAAGACCAAATAGAGAAGCTGAGGCGTGGCCCGCGCTGCTTCTGGGTAGGTCGCTTGAGGCGCATAGTGATGTGCGTCCTAGATGAATGATTGTCACGACTTCGGTTGTACAGAACCCGGCTTATAGGCCAACTTCACTCTTTTTCCGCTGATAGCTCAGCTTACTCCTGACTGGCCGCATGGCTTCGTTGGAAAATGGACATTTACATTTGTAAACTCACATTGCCCGCCTTGCCCTGCAGCCAGTCAGAAGCAACCTGAGCTATCGCTTTCCACCGATGTGTATTTGGGTGTTCTCAGGCTTTGTCTGAGGGCTCCTTATTTCCGATTGAATAATACATTCACTGCATGGTTTCTTTATGCAAAGCGGACATGCGTTGTCACTTCTATATCTAAAGCATTCTGGATGAAAGTTAAAATTGATGGTTATCAAAATCGTGTGCACGCATTTGTGTTCTTATGTTGGAATACGGGGAAGTTTAAGTTTACGAAGCAATGTTTAAGAAAATTCCATTAACCAGCGACACGTGCGAAGGAAGATTGGTATGAACTGCATGCCAATAAGATTAAAGAGTGTCTTTCATATGGTTACCCTGATGTTTGTTGCATATATTGGGCTAATGGCTTTGACTGGTTGCTTCGGAGGTGGTGGAGATGGCATAGAGCAGACGATGACACTGAATGTTAGCGTGGACACCCCAAGTGAAGTGCACCTGGATTGGACGCCCCATCCAGATGAAGGGACGGTCATAGGTTATGATATTTTTCGCAATGGTGAGGCCGCCTACCCCTCTCATCTTTCGGGTACCAGTTACACGGACAGGGGGTTAGGGCCGCTTACTCGTTACTGTTATGTTATCTATGTCGTGGTTTGGCCTGTTGGCGCTGTGGGCGGCGCGAGTAATCAGGTCTGTATAACAACACCTGGAACGGCGGGTTGGAATATTGAGACTATTGGTTCTGGCTATGATCCTGCGTTGGCGCTGGATGCTAGCAATCAACCACATGTTAGTTACCGAAGCGGTAGTGGAGTGATTTTGAGTCACAAGAGCGGTGGTGCATGGCAGCATTCGGTTGTCGATAGTGGGGCCGGTGATTACGGTGATCAGGATCTAGTTATAGATGCTTTCAACGCTGACCAACTCAGCTACGCAGATACTAATAAAAACCGTATGATGCATGCTAGCAATACAATCGGTGTCTGGAGCAAAACTGAAGTGGATGATAATCTGGAAAGCCGACCTAATGCGTTGGCAGTAGATGGCGCAGGCGGCGCCCATGTCGTTTATCATGCCAGTAATTTTTTAAGGTATGCAAGCAATGCTAGTGGAAACTGGCTGAATGAGATAATCGACCTGGGATACCCCAGAGATATCGATATCGTCATGGATTCGTCCGGGGCGCTGCACGTTGCTTACGTTGTAGGTGCACCTGGATCGGTGTGTATAGTGCGTTATGCGCAAAAAAGCGGTGCAGGGTGGGGTGTTATTGAAATTGATTCTGACTCAAATTGTGGTGTTTCAATTGCCCTTGACTCAGAGGATGCGGTACACATTGCATATCCTCGTAAGTTCGGCCTGGCTCATGCTTACAACAACGGCAGCGTCTGGCAAATCGAAGAAGTTGATGATAGTTTCAGCTGGGTTGGTGGTTACAATGTGGGATTGGCTATTGATAGTGCAGACTATCTGCACATTTCCTATCAGGACCAAAATGCCGATTTAAAATATGCTACAAATGTGAGTGGGGTATGGGAGCGGTATTTCCTTGACAGTAGCAGCGTTGTAGATAGTTCCTCCGTTGCTGTAGACCCTGCTGGGCAAGTGAGTGTTGTATATTCCGATCAGGTCAATCAAACTGTCAAGCTAATGACCAGTCCATAATTCTGATCATAAAACCCCCCTATGAGTTGCGTACGTCTGTTAGGTGGAAGGGGTTTAGTTTTTGTATTCGCTACATAGCCAGCGTGAATATCAGCATCTGACTCTCAATAATTCGGCTTTAGGGCTTGATGTTTTATGCTTGTAATTTTTATGCTTTTTTGAAATGAGTCATCAATTGTTGATTTTGTTTTTCAGGGGTTTTTATTGGCTTTATATGCGGTAGTGCGCTGTAAAAATTCATGTTGTTTTTCAGTTATAAATTTTTGTCTAAAAAAGCACCCAAAATTTCTTAAATACCATCCCAAGTTAAAGTAATTTATTAAGTATCAGCTCCAACCTATTGAGTTGTCTTTTTTTATCCCGTTTATCCCCTCGTTAATTCTGTGAAATAGCTCTAAGTTGTTGTCATATAAGGAAAAAATTCCTTATTTATCCTGTGTTTTTGCTTGACAGTGGTGGGTAGTGGTACCTATAGTTCGGGTATGTGGGGAAATGTGGATTAATGTGGGTGGAAGTGCATTTTCTGGCATAAAGTTCATCTGAGGTATGAGATGAGGCGGCTTATATAAAAAATGGCGAATTAAATAACAATAATGATTTTTCGTGGCATAAATAATCTAACGCTGGATGCAAAAGGCCGAATGGCTATTCCCTCGCGTTACCGTGACAGGCTCATGGAGTCCTGTGGTGGGCGATTGATTGTTACGGTTGACAGAGATCGTTGTTTATTAGTGTACCC
>Ga0209345_10003408_pt1 | contig 16421 bp, 15 predicted proteins | sample Cruoilmetagenom7_FD_187294 | JGI IMG/M metagenome (GOLD analysis project Ga0209345, IMG submission 187294) | Oil polluted marine microbial communities from Coal Oil Point, Santa Barbara, California, USA - Sample 7 (SPAdes) (version 2) | ecosystem: Environmental > Aquatic > Marine > Oil seeps ...
CAAATTTTGATTTTGTGGAAGATATGATCATATCGCAGGACATGGCCAATTCCAAGCCTCCACCCAGGCAGTAACCTGAAACAGCGGCAATTATTGGTTTAGTAATTTCTCTAATCTGGGAAAAAGAGGGGATGAAGTCGCTTTTTCTGATCTCTTCCGTTGTCGCATCTACCATGGCAGATATGTCTGCGCCAGCAGCAAATGATTTCTCTCCGCCAGTGATAACTATCGCACCGATATCATCCCTCTTATCCATTTCCTTCAGGGATTTCATTAGGCCGGACAGCAGCTCCAAATTGAGGGCATTATAGGATTCAGGACGATTGAGTTTTACCAATCCCACCTTCCCTATAAATTCGGTTAATATGAATTTTTTATCAGTCATGATCTATCCCTCTCTTCAATTTGATTGGATGTTTTAGTTGGTGCATAAAGGAATTTTATTTTTATTTTCATTCCCGTTTAATGGCAAATCAAAATATGGTGATGGGTCGAGGGTGTTGTGGATTTTAAGCTCATTCAAGAAAGACCCCTGTCCATCATCTTTTACAATTGAGAAATGAAGGTGTATCCCTGTTGGATTTCCAGGTGTTCCGGAATAATTTCCCTGGTAACCCAGAAGGGTACCTTCTTCAACGAAAAATTCACTCGTTCCTGGTGGGAAATCAGAATTGATATATGAATTGCCTTTTGAATCAGCCATATGTGTGTAGTAGATCCAAATCTGTCTGCGGGGGGAAAGAGGATCGGCTGGAATACGTATGATCAGGGAGGATCTCCAATCGGATAACCTAGTCAGATAGCCATCATATGACGCAAAAACAGGAGTTTCTCCGGATTTTTGATTAGTGAAAATATCAATACCTTGATGGCGATGTCCGGGACGGAAGGAATCATCCCATAAATATCCGACATATCCTTCCGTTGGAAAAAGAAAAGGAGTGGATTCTGTACAGCGAGTCTTGGATTCCATTTTCCAATCAGCATGAGATTGAGGATTTCTGATCCAACTGATCACCTGCCTGGTTCTGGAGGAGGAACCCCTCCCAGATTGAATATAAAAATAAATCAGGGAGGTAATAATGATCAATATCAGAGGAATAAGAAACCACTTTAATATCGATCCAGAAGATGATTTCTTCATGAATCATCATCCAGATCTTCCCAGGATTGAATTCTTTCCAGAGAATCTTCCTGGAAAGGTCCACTGAGTAGTATCACATCACCCCCTGTAATTTCATGGATGATTTTTCCGGCTTTTTCTCCGGGGGGAGACAGTAGTGATTTTTCAAAAGAGGATTTATCACGATATAGAAAACTGTATATGCGGCGGATATTATTCTGTCCGTATATAGAGCGGTCAATTCTAGAGACTGATTCCCTGATCAATCCTTCCATTTCCTCGGCTGCTTCCAGAAAATCCGGCCAGCCTTCATCAAACGAATTGATGTTGACATTTAATGGGATGAGAATTATTAGTTGATACATAGTGGGTATGTTGATTTTAGGTAGTATAAAAATGATAGATATTGCCGCCCTTTTCTTTGGCATTGTACATGGCTATATCGGCTTTTTTAATTAAGTCATCAACTTCCGTCCCATCATCGGGGAAGAAAACTATCCCTATGCTGGTAGTGATATTGATTTGATTCCCTTCCAGAAGAAAAGGAGTACTTAATGCGCTCAGGATCCTTTTGGCTGTTAAAATAGCATCTTGAGGTTGCTTCATCTCGGGTAGTATTAACAAGAATTCGTCTCCACCCATTCGGGCCACTGTATCGCTTTTTCGCAGCAATCCCAATAAACGCTGACCTACAGACTGGAGTAGCAGATCTCCCACGGAATGACCAAAGGAATCATTTACTTTTTTCAAATGGTCCAAATCAAATAACATCACTCCGATTTTCTGTTTATTCCTCTGGGAGCGAGATATTTCCAGGGAAATCCTTTCGTTGAACAAGCGCCGATTGGGAAGGCCTGTCAGAGCATCGTGATGGGCCATATGCTTGATCGCTTCTTCAGCCTTTTTCCGGTCGGCTATCTCTTTCTGGGCTTGTTCATAAAGTCTGGCATTTTGTATGGCAATCGAAGCCTGATCGGCCAAAAATTCCAAGACCTGGATTTCGTTATCTGTAAATTTATGAGCCCTCTTTAAAGCAACGTTCATTACTCCCAATACGGTGGTGCCTATTTTCAGAGGGAGACCGATAATTGAGCCTTCCCAGCGGAGGTCCTCAAATAGAGGATTGGTCATGGCGTTGTCCACCACTACCTTGGTCCCTTCTCTGGCGACCTGGTAGGTCAAGCCATGGGGACGGGGATGCATGAAGGGTCTTCCCTGAAGACGTTCATCAAACAATGCTGCTGCAAAAGACAATACTCCATGTTCGTATAAGAAGACATGTGTATCATCAGCGGAGACTAATTCCAGAGCGCTTTCCAGGATCGATTCCAGCACAGAATCAAGAGATAAGTTCATTGTCAGGTGAAGGCTGGCTTTTCTGATCAGCAGAAGCTCACTCAAACGTTTATTGAGATCGGTTTCAACTTGCAGGTTGGCATTTTTGAGACCGGATTTTTCAGCCAGGGATTCCAGGAAAGGAAGGAACAGGGAGGAGGATAAACTATCGTGATCGAGGAAATAAATACCTGGAGCTGAGGGGGAGGATTCCGGAGACGCTTCTTCCGATATCAGCAGGAATATTTTTTCGGGATAGAGTGATTGTACAGTTCTTACAAGCTTCTTCAGGGATTCGGGTTGGTGAGCTAGGTCCACCATGCCAATCCAATCATCCGCCTCTATTTCAGGAGGTATTTTTCCCGACAGAGAGGGAATATGATTTAATTGGAAATCAAGACTGGAAGATAAATTGTCCTTGATTTTCCGCATAAAGGAGTTTTTTGGGGAGAAAGTCAGGATCTGAAAGGGTGCCATATCATGATCTGTCAAGAAATCAGAAAGTTCCAGCCTTCCCGGAAGAGAGAAAACAGGATGAACTCAAAAGGCTGACTAAATTATTATACTTCAGAAGCAGAAAACACAATTCTTTGCCTGGGTATGACCTGAAAAAACCGTAAGATGGTTGGTAGTTTACCAGAGAGGAATTTATGGTAATATAGCCCTAAGTGGAGGGACGGATCGGTTTGATCCAAGATCTGGATGACAGAAAAAATTACTATCATAGAAGGACCAACTCCTGATTTTCGCGAAGTGAATGGATTGTGGATCCAGGGAGTATCTGAAAGCCCAGGTCAGTATGATACCTATTATACGGAGCTGAGGGCCTTTGACGGCTATTCGCTTGTAGATCGCTGCACCAAAGCCTGGCAGAAAAACGATACTGTTGTGCTTGAATATCGCACGGAAACTGGTCTTATAGACGAAATTACCATCATTGCAGCCCACTCTGAGGAAACAGAGGATGGGGATTTGATCCAATTATGGGTCAGGCAGGACCGCGAAGATGTTGAATTTGAGATAAAATTTGACGACGGGGATGATGAAGAGGATTTTTTCTAGACTAAACCTTAAAAACAAAAACTCCCCGGTTGGGGAGTTTCTTTTTTTAAGGTAGGTTTTATTCTTCCCAGAATTCTCCTTCAATGATAGTGTCTTCCTGGTCTGTCTTTGCCCTCTCGACCTCCTGTTCGTAACGGTGCTCCTCAACCAGATCGTCGGGAACAAGGCTCATAAAGAACTGCATAAACAAACCGATGACAACAGCATCATCAAAAGGGCCTGGTACAAAATCGGGATAGATCAAGTATATCAAAGATAAAAACGGCAGCACTTTGATCAGGGGATGAACCCTTTTATCCTTCAATAAGCGGATGATCAGCTGAAGTTGTTTCACCATAATGTTGATCCAGTAAGAAAATTTGGGATGAACGATTTAATTATACTCTGTAAGGTTAGCGAGATCAGGATATCCTGTATAATCACAGTTATGATGTTACAAACACCTCTGCAAGGAATTTTATTTGATTTTGATGGTTTGATCCTGGATACGGAGACGACAATCTTTCAGGCTTGGGAAGAGAAGTTCATAGAATATGGAAAGAAGCTGCTCCTGGAAGAATGGGCGGAGATTCTTGGAAAATCCGCAGATCAGCTGGGTCCGGTAGAAGGCTTTATTAATAGTTTCAGAGAAGAGGATAAAAGGAAAGAGATCCTGAAAGAAGTCAAAGAAAAAGAATTAGCATTGGTTTATCAAAAGAATCCACTACCTGGAGTGGAAGACCTGATAATCAAAGCCAAAGAGCAAGGGCTTATATTGGGAATAGTTTCCAGCTCGGGTCAAGACTGGGTTCACTCTCACCTTAAGCGCCTTGAGTTGATAGATTATTTTGATCATACCAGCTGTGCAGAGGAAGTTGAGAACGCAAAACCCGACCCGGCTCTATATAATCTTGGGTTGAAAAAAGCAGGACTTTCCCGCGAGAAAGTGCTTGTTCTGGAAGATTCTCCCAATGGTGTGCTGGCAGCCAAACGGGCAGGTTTGTTTTGTATTGCCGTTCCAAATCAAATCACTGGGCAGCTTCCGTTTTATAATATTGGCGGGACGCCAGATCTTGTACTTAATTCCTTACTGGAATTTCCCTGGGATGAATTAATGAGGGATAACTGATGAAAACTCTTTTTAGTGCCATATTAAAATTTATCGCTTTTGTCCTGGCTGGCGCGTTAATGATCGCTCTTCCTGTAGCGCTTTTGCTCAACAATGGCGGCAATGTGCTATTTAACCAGGAGCAAGTAAACGAGATAACAACCGGCGTGGTGCTGGATTCGGAACTCGTTCCTGCTGCCCTTGAGACCATGACCAACCGCCGGGCAACAGATATCTCCTCTAAGATTCAAAATACAGATAGGCCCGAGGGAAAAGAACTTAACCTCTATAATCTGATCTACTCAATGGAAGACCAGCATTGGATGAACTTAAAATCGGCTCTTCTTCCGGATGAGCTGATAGCGACCTGGATTGAAGTCACATTAAATGGCTTTTATAACTGGCTGGACACAGATGACCAGCTACCTTTCGTTAGATGGAAATTAAAACCAGTGTTAGATAGAATGTCCGGACCAGAGGGCGAGGCGGCCGTTATAGCTTTTTATGATTCTTTGGGGGATTGTTCTGATCTACAAATGGAGAAAATGCAAACCAACCCGGGGGAACCTCTACCCCGGAGTCAGATGGTCGAAGAACTTTGTAAACTATCTACCTTCCCCCACGCACAACAGATCGAAGTTTATAAAGAAGTCTTGAGTATGGTTGTAGAGGCTGCTCCCCCTGAATTTAACGCCACCCAAGCGGTGTTAAAGGAACGGGAAGAGATCGGGGGAACCTATACCTTAAAATGGACTATCCGGTCCATGCGGTGGCGACTAGATACTGTATTGCTAATACCCCTGGGGCTATTATTGCTAATCCTGTTCTTTGGCGTGCGATCAATAGAAGGGCTGGGGCAGTGGTTTGGCATTCCCCTGATAGGCGGAGGATTGATCTCTCTGATCATCGTGCTTATTTACCGTCCCTGGTGGAGGGGGTGGCTGGGAGAGTTATTAAAGGACCAGCTTCCTCAGACCTCATTGTTGTATCATGAATTAATTGATGCCAGCGTCAGGGTTCTTGGGCCAATTTTCAACCCACTGGTCTTTCAGTCCTTTGTCATTCTCTTGATGGGGGTAGGTTTCTTGGCTATGGGATTTATTTTGAGAATGAGAAGAACGAGCGATAAATCTTCCTGAGCTACCCTAGTATTAAGGAAATGGAAAAACCTGACGGATCGCAATCGTCAGGTTTTTTTTATCTCGCCCCAGATACGGGACGAGGAGCGGAGGGGGTGGGATTCGAACCCACGGTGGCCCATAAGGCCACAACGGTTTTCGAGACCGCCCCAATCGGCCACTCTGGCACCCCTCCTGAACTAAGATGGCATTATACCAATTGGATCCAGACAAGTAAATAAAAACAGGTTCAATCTCTTCTGCCGGGCGGTTCATCTCAGAATCAAACCACTGAATTCCATCCATCAAAAAGATGATCAAAAAAAAGCGTAACACAGACACCGTAACAATAAATTGACAAAAAACACCGAGTGTGTGAAAATATACACAAACTTAGGAGGTGAGACCCTCCAGTATCGTAAACTTCTACCAATATAAGTTGAACTAAAAGGAGATTAGTGTGAAAAAGACAAATGTCTTGGTAATAGGGGGAAGTGCTGCAGGGCTTGTTGCGGCGCTTACTGGCAAAAGTTATTACCCTGAGAAAGATTTTCTAGTGATCCGGAAAGAAAAAGCAGTGGTTGTCCCTTGCGGGATACCCTACATTTTTGGCTCACTAGAGAGTAGTGCTCAGAACGTAATTCCTGATGCTGGTCTGGAAAAAGCAGGTGTCGATCTGATAATAGGTGAAGTTGTGGAAATTGATATTGAAGCAAAAAGCGCCGCATTATCGGATGGAGAGAAGGTTTCCTTCGATAAGCTCGTGCTTGCCATTGGCTCCAGCCCGGTTAAACCTGGCTGGCTAAAAGGAAAGGACCTTGAGAACGTGTATACCATTCCGAAAGACAAGGAATATCTAGATATCTTGACAGAAAAACTTCAGGATAAAAAGGAAGTTGTTGTGATCGGTGGTGGTTTCATCGGTGTGGAAATTTCCGACGAATTGAAAAAGCAGGGCAAGGATGTTACTGTTGTTGAGATCCTTCCCCATATTCTTGGCGCCGTTTTTGATGAAGAGCTGGCCGCCAAGGCAGAAGAAATCCTGGTTGAACGAGGCGTGAAAGTCGAGTCCGGTGCTGGCGTCAAGGAATTGTGTGGCAACGGAACTGTTAAGTCAGTCAAGCTCCAGGATGGAAAAGAACTGGAAGCTGATGCCGTTATCCTCTCCATGGGTTACCGTCCCAATGTCGATCTGGCTGAAAACGCCGGTATTGAGACAAACGAATTAGGATTTATCAAGGTTGACCAGTATTTGCGAACCAGCTCCCCCGATATTTTTGCTGTGGGAGACTGCTCTGAGAAACGGGATTTCATCACCAACCGACCTATTGGCACCATGCTGGCATCTACCGCCTGTGCTGAAGCCAGGGTAACTGGAATGAACCTGTATGGATTGGAAACCATTCGAACCTTTACTGGTACGATTTCCAATTTTGCTACTGCTTTTGGTGAGCACAGCTTTGGCGTTGCCGGCATCACAGAAGATACTGCCCGGGCAGAAGGTTTTGATATTATTACAACAAGCTTTGAAGGTGCAGATCATCACCCCGGCAAGCTGCCAGGCACCCATAAACAAACCGTCAAGCTGGTTGTCGCAAAGGATTCCGGCCTGATCTTGGGAGGATCCGTCTTTGGTTCCCATTCAGCTGGAGAGATCGTTAATGTGATCGGCCTGGCAATCCAGAACCATATGACAGTTTCTTCACTGCTTACCATGCAGATCTGCACTCACCCCTTGCTGACTGCACCGCCAACAGCTTACCCGTTGATTAAAGCAGCAGAAAAGGCATTGAAAATAATGCGCAAAAAAGATTAGAGTAAATTTTCGAAACAGAAAAAGCTCTTGCTCAGGCAGGAGCTTTTTTTTCTACTTCTGCAGGATAGCAGGTGTTTTACTTTACAGAATTGTTGTTTTAATTCCATTTCAGGGACATTTCCGCAGAAAGCACACAAGGTCTCCAGAAAATCTCCAGATTTATAAGCTAAAATGATGCAGGATTTAATTATTTTAGGTATATAGTTCAGGGCTAAACCCTGATAGAAAAGATCAGAAGTTTTGAAGAAGGGAGATTGTCATGAAAAAAAGAACTATCATAATCATTGTTGTAATCGCATTGGTGCTGGCTGGAGCAACCTTTGGTGTTGTCAGCGCCAGGCAAAGAAATCAGGCCAGCAGCAGCGATTTAATAACTTACCAGGTAGCCAATGGCGAGCTCAGCGCTGTCATTGACGAGACTGGAATAGTCCATGCTGACCAGAGCACTTCCCTGTATTGGGAAACGGCAGGCATAGTTGATATTGTTGAAGTTAGTCTGGGTGATGAAGTTAAGGCAGATCAAGTATTGGCTGAGTTGAGGGAAAGTTCTTTGCCCCAGAATTTTTACATGTCACAGCAGGAACTGATCACTGCTACACGGGCCCTGGAAGATCTATATGAAAATGCGGCCGTAGTTGCCGCAAATGCTCAATCGGAGCTTGCCATGGCTCGCGATTCTTTGGATGATGAAGAATATCGCTGGCTTCTCAACCAGCCTGGCAATCGCTATACCCCGGAAGAATTAAAATCAGCCAAAGCAAAGCTTGTTATCGCTGAAAAACAGTTAGATAAAAAGCAAAAAAGATACGATAACGCCCGGGGAAAAATGAATAAGGCTTACGCCCAGATCCAGCTCACAGATGCAATCAATCAATACCAGTATGCCCAATGGTATGTCAATTGGCTTCAGGTAGGGGCAGATGAAATTGAGATGGGCATCCTCGATGCCAATGTAGCTGTTGCCCTATCGCGCCTAGAGGTAGCGGAGCGTCAGTATGGGAAAGTCAAAGACGGTCCGGATCCTGATGATATAACCATGGCGGAAGCCCGCATTTCCGCATCCCAGGCTGCGCTCGACGCTGCCTTCATCATGGCTCCTTTTGATGGCGTAATTACAGCGATTGAGGTATTGCCCGGAGACCTGGTTTCCCCCAACAGTCTGGCATTTAGGATCGATAATTTGAATAATCTATTGGTAGATGTCGGCGTTTCCGAGGTGGATATCAGCCAGATCAGCGCTGGACAGCCGGTTCTTTTGGCATTTGATGCCATCCTAGGTGAGGAATACCAGGGCGAAGTTGTTAAAGTTTCTCCTGTGGGTGTCCAACAGCAAGGATTGGTATCCTTTGAAGTGACCATCCAGGTTATGGATGCAGATGAAGAAATCCGCCCTGGCTTAACCGCTGCGGTGCAAATCGTTGTCCGCCAGGTAGAAGATGTTCTCTTGGTTCCAAACCGCGCAGTCCGCTGGGTCAGGGGAGAGCAAGTAATTTATTTATCCACTGCTGGTGAGAATGCAACCTTGGAAGAATTGATGAAAGTCCCCGTTGTTCTGGGGGCATCCTCGGACGAATACAGCGAATTATTAGATGGAGAGCTTAAGGAAGGCGATTTTGTTGTACTAAATCCGCCAAGCGCTAGCATCTTCGACGAAATGACACCAGGCCGACCCCCAGAAGGTATGGAATCGTTCCGGTAATTTGAGGTAGCAGCAGGAGTTAATTATGACTGAATGGGTAGTTGAAGCAAAAGATATAACCAAGGTTTACCAAATGGGTGAAATTGAAGTCCATGCCCTGAGAGGTTTGTCAGTAAATATCGCCCCGGGAGAGATTATTTCTATAATGGGACCATCTGGTTCTGGAAAATCGACCTTGATGAATATCCTGGGGTGTCTTGATAGGCCAACTTCGGGGGAATATAGCCTGAATAGTGAGTCCGTGGCCACATTAAATGACGATCAATTGGCTGAGATTCGCAACCGTGGAGTTGGGTTTGTATTTCAGAGTTTTAATCTTCTTCCGAGAGCTACGGCTCTGACAAATGTTGAGCTCCCCATGCGCTATGCGGTGTTAAACGGCCGAAATAGAAAACAGGTAGCAACCGAAGCTTTGGAAGCAGTTGGATTGGGTGATCGAATTCATCACCGCCCGAATGAATTATCCGGAGGGCAGATGCAGCGAGTAGCCATTGCCCGCGCCCTGGTGAATAACCCGGCAATCGTCATGGCAGATGAGCCAACAGGGAATCTGGATACAAAATCAGGGGATGAAATTATGACCCTGTTAAAAAACTTGAATAAAGATCGCGGTACAACCTTGATCATTGTCACCCACGATCCAGAAATTGCAGAATTAACCGATCGGGTGATTTCAATCCGGGATGGACGAATAGCGGAGTAAATATGAATTTTGTATCATCCTTATTAGAGGCTCTTGAAAGCCTCACTTCAAATAAAGTCCGCACGGCTTTAACCATGTTAGGCATCATCATTGGTGTCGGCGCTGTGATTGCCATGTTGGCGATCGGCAACGGAACTGAGCAGGCCATTGTGGGAGAAATTGAAGGTATTGGCACAAACCTGCTCTTTGTGATGACCAATCGCGAAGATATAACCAATCCGGAGCCACTGACAATCCGTGACGCAGAGGCGATCACCGATCCAATTTTTGCACCCTCGGTATCAGCCGCCGCTCCCGTCATTCAAGGCCAGGCTGAGTCGACCTATGGCGGCAACGTTGCCATAACAGGCCTGGTTGGAGTGACTGAAGAGTATAGAGTGGTTCAAAACGTTGAACTTTCAGAAGGTGATTTCTTTACAAGTACCCAGATCACAGGACTGGCATCTGCAGTCATTCTTGGCACTAATGTAGCAGAGGATTTATTTGGTAGATCTGACGGGCTGATAGGGGAGACAATTCGAGTGTCCGGCCAACCCTTCCGGGTTGTGGGTATCTTAAAGAAGAAAGGCGGTTCTGAGTTCGGAAACAGCCCGGATGATCAGATACTGGTCCCATTAACAACGGCTCAAACGAGATTACTACCCCGCAACGTAAAAAATCAGGTGGATTTGATCTATGTATCAGCGATCGATGCGGATTCTGTAAAACAGGCTGAAGATCAGATCTCATTGATCCTTCGCGATCGCCATAAAATAAAATTGGGTGAAGATGACTTTAATATCATTTCCCAGGAAATGTTCCTGGATATGGCCTCCACCGTCACTGGTGTTTTTACAATTTTCCTGGGCGGCGTAGCCGGTATCAGTCTTCTGGTTGGCGGTATTGGCATCATGAATATCATGCTGGTTTCTGTTACTGAAAGAACCAAGGAAATAGGCCTCAGAAAAGCAGTAGGCGCTAAAAAGAAAGATATCCTGACTCAGTTCTTGATTGAATCCTCCCTTTTAAGTGTAATTGGTGGAATCATTGGGATTATACTGGGTTGGCTTTTATCCCTGGGTATTGGAAAGATTGCAGCAGCAAGCGACTTTCTGCTCAATCCAGCCATCACAATTAACTCTGTTTTATTGGCAACTTTATTCTCAGCGGCGGTTGGTTTGTTCTTTGGTATCTATCCAGCAAACAGAGCCTCTCAATTAGAACCTATTGAAGCTCTTCGGAGCGAATAAGGTCAGGCCAGGTAACTCAGAAAAATTGACAGCTATGGACAGAATTCTTGTTGTTGATGACGATCACGATATAGTCCGCCTGGTGCGGTCCTACCTTGAAAAGGCAGGATATGAGATCCTGACTGCCTATGATGGGGAATCAGCGCTCCGTATATTGAGGGCTGAAAAACCCCAGGCATTGATCCTGGATTTAATGCTTCCTGATCGAGATGGTTGGGATGTGGCAAAAGCCGTGAGGGCTGACGAAAAGATCGCGGCAACGCCAATTATCATGCTTACCGCCAGGGTTGAGGACAATGACAAGATCGTGGGATTGGAAATCGGCGCCGATGACTATATCACCAAACCCTTTAACCCCCGCGAAGTAGTTGCCCGGGTTCGGGCTTTGCTGAGACGCTCCCAGCTCCAGCAGGAAACCCAGGTGCCGCAGAGGTTACAGGTCAGTGATCTGACCCTCGATATTGGCAAGCGAGAACTCTCTCGAAAAGGAGATCAGATCAAACTCACTCCCTCAGAGTTTGAATTGCTAAAAGTCCTGATGCAAAATCCTGGATTTGTGATCACCCGGGATGAGCTCTCTGATAAAGCGTTGGGATATGGATCCTACAGTGCCGGCCGAACACTGGACTCTCATATTAAGAACCTGCGCAGGAAGATTGACCTTCCAGCTGAGCAGGAATCGATTATTCAAACAGTGCATGGGATTGGCTATCGATTCAGGGAGTTCCCGGAATGAATAAACTTTGGGGCAGGATCAGCCTGACTTATGTGGCAATCATGATTTTCCTGATCGTTATTCCAACCGGTATCTATCTGACAATCCAGGCAGAAAATATCAACCTGGTCCATCCGGATAGTGGACCATTTGAACAGATTGCAGAGGGACAACAACCCACCTTCATGACAAGGATGAACAGGTATGGGCAGAGTGAACTAGTTATAGGTTTGGCCAGGATCCTATTTTCTATATCCATGATGGGCATTCTGGTTGGCGTGATAAGCAGCCGGGGATTGGCTGCCCCCTTGAATAACCTGGCCAAAGCGGCCCGAGCAGTTGGATCCCAGGACCTCACCCAGCGCATTGAATTGAAAGGCACTAGCGAGATCAGGGAGGTTGTAGTTGCTTTTAACAGCATGGCCGCCGCTCTGGAGGAAGCTGATAGTTTACGGAATAATATGCTGGCTGATATAGCCCATGAGCTGCGGACACCATTGACTGTTATTCAGGGCAACTTAAGAGCTATTCTTGATGATGTCTATGAACTTGATAAAATAGAGGTGGCCAGGCTCTATGACCAGACCCGCCAGCTTTCCCGCCTGGTGGAAGATCTGCACGACCTAACACTGTTGGAAGCCAAGGAATTTTCTCTCAATATTGACGAGTTTGATTTAAAGAATATGATCCATGAGGTAGCTGCCATATATCAGCCGATCTTTGATGATCAAGGCATAAAGCTGGATCTGGACCTTCCGGATGAGAGTATTGTTCGGGGAGATTGTGCCCGCATTACCCAGTGTTTAAATAACCTGTTGAATAATGCTTTACGCCATTCACCTGAGGGGGGAAAGGTCAGGATCAGTCTGGCGGACAAGGCTGGATGGACGATTATTTCCGTCAAGGATACCGGAACAGGCATAACGGATGATCATCTGCTGTATGTCTTCGATCGCTTCTATCGGGTGGACTCCGACCGAAATCGCCGTACTGGTGGTTCTGGGTTGGGATTGGCGATCACCCAGGCCCTGGTACAAGCTCATGGGGGAGAGATCATAGCCGCCAGTGCGGGCGAGGATCTGGGAAGTGAATTTATCATTAAATTGCCCCAGCTTTCCTGAAATCATAAAAATCACTCACAACCCAACCGAATAGATGGCATGATTAATGGTTTTTGGTTATAATGATTTTCCCTCAAAATCATCAGGTATTTATGAAAATAAGGACTGGGATTTGAGGTGTTTTTTACCAGGATGAGGAATTTATCCTGAACAGGAACTCAGGCATGAACGATATATTGATTATTATTCTGATCGGGCTGGCCTTGACATTTGATTTCCTGAATGGATTTCATGACAGCGCCAATGTTGTGGCAACCATGATATCCTCCCGGGCGATGACCCCCACGGCGGCGCTGATTATTGCCACAGTGGCAAATTTCATCGGTCCATTTGTCTTTGGTGTTGCTGTCGCGAAAACGATAGGACAGGACGTCGCTTCCCCCGATTCAATAACGATCGCCGTTGTTTTAGCGGCCTTATTAAGTGCCAGTATCTGGAACATACTAACCTGGTTCTTTGGCATTCCATCCAGCTCTTCCCATGCCTTGATCGGCGGCATCGTGGGCGCAGTCATGGTGGGAACAGGGTTTCAGTCCCTCAAAATGGAAGGATTGGTATTGGTCGTTGTCGCTTTGTTCTTATCTCCCGTTCTTGGATATGTCCTCGGACAAATTGTGATGCGGATCAGTATGTGGGCGGTACGGAATGCTACACCTAAAGCCAACATGTTCTTTAAGTACGCCCAGATACCAACGGCATTCACACTTGCCTTGAGCCACGGAACCAATGATGCTCAGAAAACAATGGGTATTATCACCATGGGCCTGGTTGTGCTGGGATATCAAGAATCTTTTGTTGTTCCCTGGTGGGTGATTTTAGCCAGTGCGACAGCGATTGGTATTGGCACAGCATCTGGCGGTTGGCGGATCATACATACCCTGGGTGGAAAATTCTACAGGATCAGGCCCATCCACAGCTTTGCATCTCAGCTCTCATCCATGGTGGTGATCCTGACAGCGTCATTATTTGGTGGTCCTGTCAGCACTACACACGTGGTCAGCTCTTCTATACTTGGAGTTGGTGCTGCGCAGCGCAGATCTCAAGTCCGCTGGGGTGTGATGAGCGATATTATGGTGGCCTGGTTTTTGACTGTTCCGGCATCTGCGGGTATCGCGGCACTGTTGTATTTCTTGATTGACTATCTGATACCCTAAGCGGGTGATCAGGTTTTGGAGTGGAGGAAGGATATGGGTATCTCAGGTGTGTTCAAACGAGGGAAACGGGAAGATAAGTTTGTCGGGATGTTGATCGAACAGACCCAGATCACAGTCGAAGGGATGAAACTGCTTGAAAAATGGGTTGGAAAATCAGAGTTAAAGGATAAAGCCATCGACCAGATGCGGGCCAAGGAAATTGAAGCAGACGAAGTGCGCCGAATTCTGATTGATGAGCTGCATAATACCTTTATCACACCCCTCGACAGGGAAGATATCTTCAATCTTTCCCTTTATATTGACGATATCCTTGATTATTGTTATACGACTGTTGAGGAAATGCAGCTGCTGGATATTGAAGCGGATGAATACCTGGTGAAAATGGTCACCTTAACCAGGGAAGCGACCGAAGAACTGGAGATGGCGTTCCATACCATTGTTGGTAATCCCCGGGTAGCAGGTGAACACGCCCGCCGTGCGAAAAAGATAGAGAATGAGGTGGAGCACCTTTACCGAGTCGCAATTGGCGACCTTTTTACCAAAGCTAAAGATTTTGAGCCATTAATGGTAATGCTCCGGCAGCGAGAAGTTTACAGACATGTATCCAATATGGCAGACCAGGCTGACCGGGCCGCAGATATCCTGGGTATGGTAGTTATGAAACTAACCTGAGACCCAAAGCTTCCACAAATTACAGGTATCAATCCTGGCTTTTTCTCTCCTTGAGAGAAGCCAGGATTTTTTTATTGTCGGCAGGCAGATCTTTCATCCGGACACCGATAGCATCATATACCGCGTTGAGGATGGCAGGCGCGGTGGGCAAACTGGGGGATTCTGCAAAACCTTTCGCTCCCTGGGGGCCATCTGGATGGGGGACTTCGACCAGGACAGGGAAAATTTCTGGAGTTTGATCAGCCAGCGGCATTTTTAGCTGGTTCAGGGTTGTTGTGGTATTAATACCGTCCTTGACCTCGAATTTTTCAGAAAGGGCATAACCCATCCCTTGGCTGACGCTGCCGTGGATCTGTCCTTCCACTGCCTGGCGGTTAAGCACTTTGCCCAGATCATTTGCTGAGATCATAGTTAATACTTTCACTTTGCCTGTTTTTAGATCTACTGCCACGATAGCTACCTGGGTGCAGTAGGCATAACACCACTGGGAGTGCTGTGAAACAAAAGCTGGCTGGCCGTATTTGCTGGGAGAACCGTCCGGGAAAGGAGAAGTGGGTTTGGTTGTGAACCGTTTTTCAAATCTGAAATGGTCACCTATTTCGCTGAGAGGTACTTTATCTCCCGTTTCGGGATCGACGATGTGATCCTTTTCAAACTGAAGTCCAGCAGGATCCTGATCTAATATTTCAGCAGCCCTGCCAAAAAGCTCTTCCTTAAGCTCCCGGGAGGCCAAAACCAGGGCATTGCCTGTTAAAAATGTCTGCCTGGAGGCTGTTGTTGCGCCCGTGGATGGGGTCAGGCTGGTGTCGGGCTCAACTACATCAATCATATTTAGAGGAATACCTAATTCAGAAGTAGCGATTTGCATTAAGCCGGTTTTTGCGCCCTGGCCTAAAAAGTGATGGCCGTGCCGAACCAGCACCTTGCCCGAGTTGTCCATTTCCAGGATGGCGCCGGCGCTTTCGGTTGCCTGCCTCCCAAAACCAACACTCTTCACTCCGGATGCTACGCCGTAGCCGATCTTAAGATTTTCCGTGGATGAGGGCAGCGAGAGTTCCTTGAACTTCTTTTCTGCAGCCATGATGGTTTCTTTTATTGAAACCACTCCTTCTTCCATAATATGGTCAGCGGCTGTCGGTAGTCCGACATCCAAGCTGTTGATCAGCCGGATCTGAAAGGGATCCATCTCCAGCTGGCGGGCAATTTCATCGATCTGGGATTCCAGCGCAAAGGTGACCTGATTGACCCCGAATCCCCGCATGGCTCCGCCGGTGATGTTATTGGTGAACCAGGCCTTTCCTTCTATATGAAGGTTGGGTATGTAATAGGGTCCGGCGCCAAATTCGACCATATTCATCAAGACTTTGTGACCGTTGGAAAAATAAGCCCCGGTATCGATGGTCGTGCTGGCTTGGAGAGCCAGGATCTTTCCTTCCTTATCAGCGCCCACTTTGTAGTGCATCCAGGAGGGATGTCTTTTGACATGGACCCGTAAAGATTCCTCGCGGGAGAGAACGATTTTCACTGCTTTGCCAGTTAAATATGCGCCCAGAGCCAGATGCTGATGCAGCAGGATATCTTCTTTTC
>Ga0209345_10003409_pt1 | contig 16401 bp, 15 predicted proteins | sample Cruoilmetagenom7_FD_187294 | JGI IMG/M metagenome (GOLD analysis project Ga0209345, IMG submission 187294) | Oil polluted marine microbial communities from Coal Oil Point, Santa Barbara, California, USA - Sample 7 (SPAdes) (version 2) | ecosystem: Environmental > Aquatic > Marine > Oil seeps ...
TCAGGTGCTGAGCCAACCAGTCGGTTGAAACCAATGTCTTGGGATCGTCGGCCATTGGGGCCTCCTTCGTCGCGGGCGTTGCCTCTGACTATAACCGGCGGGGGGTACTGGCAAGTGGAAGGGCGGCGGTGAGGGCCATTGCCTGCCCGTGGGGTGGCGATGCGAACCCCTGTTTAGACCACTTTATGGTTCAGCCGTGATGTGCGTCCTCAGTGTCGCGCCCAGTCTCACCAAATCGCCTCCCCGGGGGGCGGGCAGGCGATGGCCCGGCGCCTGCGGCTTGTCCCGGGCCTGCCGCGAGTATCAGCCGTGGTCCTTCAGCAACCGCTGCTTTTGCCGCGACCAATCGCGCTTGGCCGCTGTCTCGCGCTTGTCATGCAGCTTCTTACCCTTGGCCACACCGATCTTGATCTTCGCCATGCCGCGATGATTGAAATACATCACCAGCGGCACCAGCGTCATGCCCTTGCGCTGGGTCGCATTCCACAGATCGGCCAACTGCTTGCGGCTTACCAGCAACTTGCGGCGGCGGCGTTCTTCATGCTGAAAGGTCTTCGCTTGGCGGTAGGGTGCCACATAGGAGTTCACCAACCACAGCTCACCGTCCTCTACCGCCGCATAGCTCTCGGCGATATTCGCCCCGCCCTCGCGCAGGGATTTGACCTCGGAGCCTTCAAGGATGATGCCGCATTCGATGTCTTCTTCGATGGCGTAATCAAACCGCGCGCGGCGGTTTTCGGCGATCACCTTGTAGTTCGGATCGGATTTGGAGCTGGATTTGACCTGTGACATGCCAAAGCATGTAGAGCGCGCCCCGCCCCTGTGCAAGATGCCGCCGTTCAGTCGCCGAGCTTGGCATGCACCTCATCGAGATCAATTTCTCCGACAGGCAGCTTATTCCCTGGATTGTCGAAGTCATATTTGAACAGATCAAAGTCACGCTTGTAGATTTCACGCATCAGATGCATCGACAGATCGTCAAAGTAGTCCTCCACCGGATGCGCGCGCTTGGGGCCATGCCCCTCACTTTCGTTGAACCGTGGGATCGCCGCCAGATCGACCTTATGCGGCGTCTCTACTGCATCGAGCACCTTTTGCATGCCGTCGTTGAACTGTTCCGTCCAGAAGATCTGATCGTACTTCCCGCCGTTGATGATGAAAGTGCTGACATGACCCGAGACCGCAGACCAGTGAATGTCCGGGTCCATCGGCCGCCGCCAGCGGATGGTGTCACGGGCAAAGAGCAGGAACCGCCGGAAACTCGCGATCTGGTCGAACTCCTGTTTGCCGTCATCGCCGCCAACTTCGATTCCGTATTTCTGAACCAGAAGCGGCACCAGATTGCCGCGATAGCGTTTGCCATTGCGCTGAATGCCGCAGATTTTGTCAAAGAAAGATGACAGAACGCGGGTATAGGGGTTCCGCACGCAGGTGAAGGCAAGAGACTTGTTGCGGGTCACATTCTCAGTGATCGGCCCCTGCGAGGCATCAAGCGCCCATTTGTGAATTCCCGCCTGCGCATCATGGATATCCCCGTCGAAAAATGCACCTTGGTCTGAATAATACATGATCTGACCGATCGTCGAACAGGCGCATTTGGGCACCACGCGGTACACCATGCTTTCACTTTCCGTCATCCATGTTCCGGGAAAACCCATGCTCTTTTAGCCTCCTGCTAGCGCTGACTGTTTTGGGCAACAGTTTGGCGTCGCCGTAAAAAAGCAAAGAAATGCTGTTTATTCAATCTGTCTTCACGAATAACTAGGTAAATGGTCCGGGGTAGTGGGCCAAAGGAAAAGGACTCTCGGTATCCTGCATGGCTAAAATCGCCTATATTCTGCTGTGCCATAAAGACCCGGATGCCATCATCCGGCAGGCCGAGCGGCTGACGGCGGTGGGCGATTATATGGCGATCCACTTTGACGCCTCATCAGGCCAAGCAGATTTTCAGCGGATCACCAAGGCTCTTGCCGACAACCCCAACGTCACATTCGCACGCAAACGTATCCAATGTGGGTGGGGCGAATGGTCTCTCGTGCAGGCAACCTTGCACGCCCTGCGCGCGGCGGCCGAAGGTTTCCCCCGGGCCACGCATTTTTACATGCTGTCAGGCGATTGCATGGCCATCAAGTCGGCAGAATACGCACATCAGTTTCTGGATGAGAACGACAGCGATTTCATTGAAAGCGTCGATTACTTTAACAGTGACTGGATCAAGACCGGCTGGAAAGAAGAGCGGCTGATCTACCGCCACTGGTTCAACGAGCGCACACAGCGAAAGCTGTTCTATGCGATGTTCAATGTCCAGAAACGCCTTGGCCTCACCCGCGACATTCCCGGCGATCTCCAGATTCACATCGGCAGCCAATGGTGGTGCCTGCGCCGCCGAACCGTCGAATGGTTGCTCGATTTTGTTCAACAGCGCCGGGATGTCCTGCGTTTCTTCCGCACGACTTGGATCCCGGATGAAACATTTTTCCAAACGCTGGTACGCCACCTTGTGCCTGAGGCGGAGATCGAAAACCGCAGTCTCACCTTTCTGATGTTCACCGATTACGGTATGCCGGTCACGTTCTACAACGATCACTATGACCTGTTGCTGAGCCAGAACTACCTGTTCGCCCGCAAGATCAGCCCCGAGGCGAAAGACCTCAAGCGGCGGCTTGGTCTGCTCTATGCGGCGCGAGGCGTGCCGTTTCAGATCAGCAATGAAGGCCGTAGCCTGTTCGAGTTCTTGACCGGACGCGGCCGCATCGGGCGTCGCTTTGCCACCCGTTTTTGGGAGACCGAGGCGACATTGGGCCGCGAGCGTGAGTTGCTCATCGTGATCTGCAAAAAATGGGACGTGGCCAAACGGGTGCTTGAGCGCATTCGGCAGGTTACCAATGTGCCAGCCATCGAATTTCTGTTCAACGAAGAGAATACGCCGCTGCCCGACCTTGGCGGTATCCAAACCACGCTGGAAAAACGAACCCGTCATCGCCGCGCATTGATGCGGATGCTGTTCGATTACTACGAAACCGACCGGTTGATCGTCTGCATGGACCCCGCGAACCTCGATCTGGTGCATGACTTTGCCTCGGACCGCTCAATCACCCGGATGCTTGAGATCGAATGCCAGCTTTCGGATGACTATTTGACCGGCCATGCCATGCGTTCGGGCCTAGCCGGAGACCAGACGTCGCAAGAAACTCTGACACGGCTTCTGCCCACCATTCGCGGCGATATGTTGCATGAGATCGACCGCATTCGCGACGCGCAGTTTGAGAATTATAATTGCCTGCGTGAAGTGGCGGATGTGGACAGCAATGCCGCCGCACTTGGCCAATTTCTTATGATCCCCGAGGAAAAGGCCCGCGAGATCGCCCAGACGGAGCATCTCTTCGCAGACTGACGCCGCTGCTCATTTCACATGGAACAGCACAGCCCAACCACGGGTTGGGGACACAGAGACCTGCAGCCCTGCGCGGCGCAGGTCAATGCTGCAAAATCATTACAGGAGACACCCCATGCCCTATAAATTCCCCGCCCTCGCCGCCGCCATCCTGCTCGCACCCGGCGCGGTGCTGGCGCAGGACGCGCCAACAGCCCAAGCCGAGCGTGTGTCTATGACGCGTGCCATTGAAGCCGCGCAGGCTCAGTTCGACGGTGGCGTGCTAGAGGCCGAGATTGAAACCGAAGACGGGGCGCTGATCTATGAGATCGACATGGTCAAAGGATCGGATGTCTATGAAGTCACCGTCGATGCCCAAAGCGGCGAAGTGTTGTCGCAATCAGAAGAGCGCCTGACGGGTTTTCTAAGCGGCCTGTTTCAAGAAGACGAGCTACAAGCGGCAGGTGAAGCACGAGAAAACCTGATGAAGGCGCTGACCGATCTTGAAGCCGCTGACGGCACCCGCATCGAAGAGCTGTCTCTTGAAGAAGAAGACGGACGCATGATCTATGAGATCGAATTGACAGACGCTTCTGGCGAACGCGAAGTGATGATCGACGCCGCAACCGGCGAAATGGTCGCCGACGAGGACTAAGCGACCTTCACGAAAAAACGGTCGGCAATCTTGGGGCTGCCGACCGCATATAAGTTTTCGTTCAAGCTTCGAGGGTGGACAACTTAAGATCAATTACAGCTTGCATACCAGTCGCTTCGAAACGCCGCGTGATCGACCCGCCCAGCGATGACCTCGCAACATCCTGACACATGCGGGTGCCAAAGCCTTCGTTCTTTACATCGTTCGGATCAATGCGACAGCTCTCGTTCCAGTAAATAATCAGACGATCCTCCTGCCGCTCTGCGCGCACTTTGAGACCGCCGTTCCACTGCGCGAAAGCACCATATTTCGCAGCGTTAGTGCCAAGTTCGTAAAGGATCATGGCCAGCGACGTCAGCGCTTCGGGGGCAATGCAAATGCGCTCAACTTCAAAATCCACCTCCCGGTGCGCCGCGAAGGGTGCCACAACGGATCGCACAAGCTGCTCGAGTGAGGTGGGCGACGTCGCCGCGCCCGAAGGGTCCGCCACGGCCAGCCGATGGGCCGATGACAACGCCATCAGTCGGTCGCGCATCACATGTGCCAGTTCCTTGGAAGTCTCGACCTCCCGCGCTGTGACGGAGATTAAACTCCCTGCAACAGCAAAGCAATTACCGACCCTGTGGCGCATTTCGGCCAACAGCAGTCTTTGGCGTTCAGCCGCTTCGATCTGCGCGGTAATGTCGCGTGCGATTTTCGACGCGCCGATAACATCGCCGTTGGAATTGCGCACCGGAGAGATGGTCAGCGAGATTGGCACCGCGCTCCCATCCTTGCGCTGCCGCACCGTTTCAAAGTGTTTGATACGTGCACCACTTCGCAGGCGGGCGATGATGTCGTCTTCTTCATGCCACCGATCTTGGGGGATAAGCATCAGGATCGGTTGGCCAATGGCCTCTTCGGCGGTGTAGCCGAACAGATGTTCCGCCCCGCGATTCCATGTCTGGATAATACCGTCAAGATTCTTGGTGATAACCGCATCATCGGAGCTTTCGATGATTGCCGCCAGATACTCGTTCAGGCTTGCCGTTCTTTCCATCTGCAATTTATGCGCGCCCCCAACCCACGACGTGTCAAATTTCCGACCGCGTTGCTTCGCCCCCAACAACGCCAATCGCTTGCTTAGTTTTCTAGCGGATATGCTATCCGGCTTTTTTCGTTCCGGCAACGTCACAAGGATTCAATATTTCGCTAAAGGGGGCCGAAAAACACAGCGATAACAACTCTAAGGAGAGCATCGCGCCGATCTATTCGACGTTACCGCGACTTGATTTCAGGCAAGAGGTTCGCCGGATCAATTCCGCGCTTTTCAGCACTGTCGAGCACCCCGCGACGCAGGGCTTTGCTGCGGGCCAGCAGGCGGCGAAAGCGGTCTTCGTCGAGAACCAGCAGCGTCGTTGGGGTGATGGCACGTACATCCACACGGCGCGCTTTTTGGGTAAGGATCGCGATCTGCCCAAACATCTCTCCTCGGCCCAAACGCCATGTCTGACCGGCGGCTTCCAGTTCTACCGCGCCAGAAGCGATGAAAAAGACCTGACGCACGGGGTTTTCTTTGCGCAGCACAAATGAGCCGGCATCGACATAGCGGGTGACCAATGACCGGCCCAATCGCCGCAGCGTGCCTTCCTTAAGGTCGGTGAACAGCGGAAACTGCCGAATAAACGCGCCGCGTTGCACCGCGAGATCAAGCCGGGGGCGGTCTTCGGCAGCCATGCGCCGCGCGGTTAGGTCTTGCATCAATGCCGTATGCACTTCGGCCTCAATCAGACCATCTTCGCGCATGGCGGCATATTCGCGCTCCTCCAGTCGCAGGGCCGTGCGGCGGATGAAACGGCGCTCAAGTTCTTCGGCATAGCCGGGATATTGCAAGCGCAGCCCTTCGAGCGCCGTTGCGACGGCTTCGATACGTCGGGACAATAGTTCATGCAGCAATTCCGCCACGCGCCGCCCGTGGATGCGCCGGATGCGCCCTTCGATAAAACCGCCGAGATCCCGCAGAATCAGGCGTTGCGACAACAGATGTTCAAAGCGGTTGGCGGTCATGCGCGCCAGCGGTCCGGAAATGCCATAGCGGCCATGCAGCACGGCGGCGGCCCGAAATGTACGCCCGTAGGCCACGCTGCGCCGTGCGGCACGTTGGTAGCCGCTGCGGCCTTGGGTGCGGGCAGCTTCGATCAAGCGGTCCGCATCTGACAGCACCAGATCGGCCATTCGGGCCGAAATCGTACGCTCCCGCACCCGCGCAAGGATCGCTTCACGCTCCTGCCCGGCAAGGGCGATCAGGCCCAATGCAATGCGGTCACGATCCAAAATGTCCGAGGCATCCTCAGCCGCCTTGACCGCGACCTCCAGCCGCTCACCAAAGCGCTTGGCCTCTGATCGTACGATGTTATGGTCGAGGTCGTAATTCTCGGTCGTGCGGGCCACATCTTCGCGCACTGTTTGCAGCGACACGGCGATCACCTGCCGCGACAGGGCGTGGTCAATGGGGGACAGTTGGTCGAGCCCAAGCTTGCCGATAATCCAGCGCAGCGTTGTCCCCTGAACCAGCAAGGTAAAAAGGGTAAAGCCCGTTGCGAGAATGCCCACCAGCCGCTGAATATCTGCGGGCACCCGGGTGCTTTCGGTCACCGCCAGCGCCAGCGCCAGCGTGACCGCTCCGCGCAACCCACCCCAAAGGATTGCCACGCGGTAGGGCCGCTCGACCGTTGGCGACAGGCGCAGCGCACTCAGCAGCGGCATCAGTCCGAAAAGGATCACCGCGCGTGCAAAGATAGCCGCGATAATCACAACGGCGATCAAGAGGAAGTCCGACAGTTGAACCTCCTCCAACAGTCGGGGGATCAACAGGGCGGCGAGGATAAAAATCAGTGCCCCGGCCCAATGCGCCAAAACATCCCATAACTCGCGCAGATTGGTCAGGGACTGCGGTGGCAGCCGCCCCGGTGCTGTCAGGTTCAATGTCAGTCCGGCGGCCACCACAGCGATGACACCCGAGGCGCCAACGCTCTGTTCAGCCACGATATAGGCCAAATAGGGCAGGGCGACCGAAATCGACTGCTGCGCCAATTCGTGACGGCTGAACAACGCCATGACCCAAACCGCGATCCGGGCCCCAAGCCAGCCGACCAGAGCGCCGCCCGCGATCAAAACCGGGAACTGCGCCAGCGCAGTGCCCAGTTTAGGGTCTGGAATGCCCAGCATCACAAACCCCATGAACAGACCAAAAAGCGCAATCGCTGCGGCGTCATTCAGCAGGCTTTCACCCTCAATAATCCGCGCCAACCGGCGCGGGGCCGAGATGGATCGGAAGATCGAAACCACAGCCGAGGGGTCGGTGGTCGATACGATGGCGCCGATCAGGAAGCAGGCGGCAATCGGAATGGCACTGACCCAGAACAAAGCATAGCCGATGCTTACCGTCGCCACGACGACAGCCACCACGGCCAGCGTCAGGATCGGCACCCAATCGTCCAGCATCCGCCGAAGGTTCATCCCCAGCGTTGCCTGAAACAACAGCGTCGGCAGAAAGACATAAAGGAAAACGTTGGACCGTATCGGGAGACCCAGAATGGCGGCTGCAATCGGGTTAAGCGCGTCCGTTAGGTCCGTACGCAGCAGAAAAATCGCAGAGACACCAATAAGGATGCCCACCAGCGCGAGGATAACACTAAAGGGCAGGCGCAGACGCGCGGCCAAAGGCTCGGCCACGCCGATGACCACAAAGAGCGACGCAATGACCGTGGTGACAAGAATGATGTCCATTGGCGGCCTAGTCTAAGGTTAAAATAATGCGCAGTCGTGCCTTGCCGGGCGGTTTGTCCCCGTGATTACTTCCGCGCCCGACGTTCTGCGCGCCAGCGGGCGAACCGGCCCCGACGTGCTGCGATATCGTCTTCTAATGCTTCAATGCTCGGGTCCAGCCGCGCCCGGCGGAACCGCCGCCAGCGTACCCAGATTGCATAGATCAACGCGGCAAAGAGTGTCAGGATAATGATGTTGAGAACCGGAATTCCCTTGCCCGCCGCAGGCCCGTCAACCGCGCGCAACGACACCGCGTTGGGGTAGATCGACAAAAGCTCGCTGCGCCAGCCGTAGTGTTTTAGCGCATAATACTGCGGCGCCCCGGTGGTGCTGCGGGCGTCTGCGGCTTCGGCCTGAAGGTTGGCAGTGTCGAACTTGAAATAGGGCGGCCAGCCCCAGCCGGTGTCTTCGTTGCGGTAGACCATGACATCGCCGTCTGCCCGGCGGGTCTGAATGAAAAACACGTCGCGGTTCACCGACTGGCCTGCACGGTCTACAGAAGTGCCAGACCAAAAGATCGAATTGCCACCGTAGTCGATGCGCTTTTCATAGGTGTCTGTCACACGCACGATGTCAGTCTGCGGCAGAGTATAGTGGAAAAACGCGGCGAGCAGCGCCCAAACGCTGATCCAGAACACCCATTTAACGATTCTCATTCCCGGCCCTTTCCAATGGCTTGCACGGCCGATGACGGGCCTTTGCCCTCTCGACATAGCGTCTTCGCGGCACTGCGGCAAATGCCTACGCCGTTACCGCCATCGCATTTGTCAAAGACTTGGCGCGCTTAGCTGCCAAGCAACGCTTTGGTCAGGTCGCTGTCAGGCTCGGCCAGCGGGTCGATCACATCGAAATGATGTTTGCCCTCGGCCACCACCTGCCGTGCACCCCAGCTGCGGGCGAGGGTCTCCGCCTGCTCAAGAAAGGCAGGCCGCTCATCCGCGCCAACCCAGACCGTCACATCGACCCCATGCGGGGGGGTCATATTGACAGGGCTTTCGGCCTCGGCTTCGGCTTCATCAAGCTGCAGCGTGTCGTTCATCTCGGTCTGCAGTAGCGGCAGCAAATCGGCCACCGGCGAGATCGGCACAATCCGCGCGATCCGGTCGCGCACCTCGGCGCCCAAAAGCAGCGGATCGGTCATGCGCGCCACCAGATGCCCGCCCGCCGAATGGCCAGACAGGACAATCGTCCCCTGTGTGCGGTTGGCGATCTCGGCCAAGGCGGCGGCGATCTGTGTGGAAATCTCAGAGATGCGCACATCGGGGCAGAGGTCATATGACGGCATGGCCACTGCATAACCCCGCGCCAGCGGACCTGCGGCGAGATGCGACCAGTAGTTCTTGTCGAATGCCTTCCAGTAACCGCCATGCACAAAAACCGCTGTCCCGCGTGAGACCCCCTCGGGCTGGAACAGGTCAAACTTTTGCCGATCCGACGGACCATAGCGCACATTGCATTGCGCCCGCGCGCCTAAGCTTGCGCGAAACGCCTCTGCCTCCTTTTCCCAGCGGGGCGGAAAGCCGTCGGCCCCGTCGATATAAGCGGCATTTGCATAGGCGTCATCAAGCATCATCTGGGTCTCCCACCCCGGGTTTGATCAAACTGAACTGGACAATCATACCCGTTGTTGCTTTGGAGACCATAGAGAATAGCGGAGAGATGACATGACTGATGCAAAGACGGATCTGAAATCACTGCTCAAAGACCCCAGCCTGCTGGAAACACGGGCCTATATCGGCGGCCAATGGGTCGATGGCGATGACGGCACTTTTGACGTGACCAACCCCGCGCGGGGCGATGTCATCGCGCAGGTCGCAAACCTGAGCCGAGCACAGGTCGCGGGTGCGATTGCGCAGGCTGAGAAAGCGCAGAAAGACTGGGCCTCTTGGACCGGCAAGGAACGCGCCGCTGTGATGCGCAAATGGTTTGACCTGATGATGGAGAACCAAGATGATCTGGGCACCATCCTCACTGCCGAACAGGGCAAGCCGCTGGCCGAGGCCAAGGGCGAGATTGCCTATGGCGCCTCCTTCATCGAATTCTTCGGCGAAGAGGCCAAGCGCGTCTACGGCGAGATGATCCCCGGCCACCAGCGCGACAAGCGTATCATGGTACTGAAGCAGCCCATCGGTGTGGCCGCGTCGATCACGCCGTGGAACTTCCCTAACGCGATGATTACCCGCAAAGCCGCGCCAGCACTGGCGGCGGGCTGTTCCTTCGTCGCACGCCCTGCGGCAGAGACACCGCTGTCGGCCATCGTCATGGGTGTGCTCGCCGAACGTGCTGGCATCCCGGCAGGCGTTTTTAACGTGGTGCCATCGTCGTCTTCCTCTGCCGTGGGCAAAGAGTTCTGCGAGAACCCAGCGGTGCGCAAACTGACCTTTACCGGCTCCACCGAGGTCGGGCGCATCTTGCTGAAGCAGGCCGCCGATCAGGTGATGAAATGCTCCATGGAACTGGGCGGGAACGCGCCCTTCATCGTCTTTGACGACGCCGATCTGGATGCGGCGGTCGAAGGCGCGATCATGTGCAAATTCCGCAACAACGGCCAGACCTGCGTCTGCGCCAACCGGATCTATGTGCAGGCGGGCGTCTATGACGACTTCGCGGCTAGACTGAAGGATCGGGTGAGCAAGATGAAGGTCGGCGACGGGCTTGAAGAAGGTGTCGACCTTGGCCCGCTCATCAACCCCGAAGCCTCCGACAAGGTGCGCGAGCACATCAAGGATGCGGTAGACAAGGGCGGCGAGATCATTCTCGGCAATGCCAAGGACGATATGCAGGGCAACTTCTTTGGCCCGACCATCGTGACAGGCGTCACGCAGGACATGAAGGTCGCCAAGGAGGAGACATTCGGCCCGCTCGCGCCACTGTTCAAGTTCGAGGACGTGGACGATGTGATCGCAATGGCCAATGACACGATCTTTGGCCTCGCGTCCTACTTCTATGCCAATGATCTGAGCCGCGTGTATAAGGTCGCCGAGGCGCTGGAATATGGCATCGTCGGCGTGAACACCGGCATCATCTCAACCGAAGTTGCGCCCTTTGGCGGGGTCAAGCAATCGGGCCTAGGCCGCGAAGGCTCGCACCACGGGATCGAGGACTACCTCGAGATGAAATACGTCTGCCTCAGCGTTTAAGCGCTTTTGGTAGAACACAGGCCGCGCCCAAAACCGGGCGCGGCCTTTTTGTTAGCGGGGAAAGACCCGCGCCATCGTCGCATCGAACCGCGCCCAGCTGATCGACGCTTTGTTGCCCGCATAGCCCGCATAATGTGACTTGCCGCTGCTGTTGGGCAGCCCAGCCCAGATTTTTGCGAGATTGTTCATGAACGCATGACGGCTGATTTGGCCCGCCCGCAGGCGCGACAACCCGGCTTCAGCCAGCAGCACGTCGGCCAAACGGTCCTGCAACTGCGGTGTGAACCGAGATGAGGGGTCAACATCCAGTACCCGCATTACGCGTTTCAAGGTCGCGGGGATGAACTGATAGCGCCCGATCGCGTGGGGCTGTCCGGGTGTGCGCTCAATCCAGCGGTAAATCTCGGCCACTGTCATCTGAGTGGGGCGCTTGCCGGGCTTAATGCGCGCGCCATGTTGCACCGCATCATAGCCGTCGCGCCGCGATTCTGCCTCTTCTATCAAAGCGCGGATCGCCATCACGTCCGCCGCACCGGACCGCAGCAGCGGCGCTGCGGCGAAGGCGGGTTCATGTGCGGGGCGGTCTGCGAAAAGCCCGGATGCGGCACGTCCAACGAACAAGCTAGGCGCGGCCTGCACACTGTCGCTCGGGGTTAGCCTCGCCTCTATCAGCCCCCCGCGCGGCGGCGCGTCTGTGGCCGGCAACAGTGACACGGCTTCGGGCCAGACGGCGGACGGGATAAAGCTGAAGGATAGGAAAAAGGCGGCTAGGGCGTACTGCACAAAAAAATCCATTCTGGTTTGGCGGGCAGAATGGGGTGCAGAAGTTTATAATTCGTTGGGCGGCGTCAGGGCAGGACCAAAAAAACCGGCGGCACGAATTGTACCGCCGGCTCGCGAACGCAACACGGCTGCGCTCTATAGTAAGCGACTTTGCTTAGTTTGTTTGGGTCTGGCCAGCGGCGCCCGCATCAAGCTTTTGCGTCAGCGCTGCGGCAAATTCCTCGCCCGTCATGCCGATAACCAACTGGCCATCAGCGTCGACTTCCTGTTCGATCTGAACCACGGCTTCGTCGCTCCCGGCGACCAAGTCATCCGTCAGATCAATGGAATAACGGACCGAGCCATCGGCCTGAGGTTCGGCCTGCGAAATCGTGCCAAGCACCGTTTGATCCGATGCGACAGCAACAGCGCCGGGCGCGACAGAGACATCTACCTCGACCTTAGCGGCATTTGCCGTCGCGGTATCAGAGGCATTCGCCGCCCCGACTGTACCTGCAACGGATGTGTCCGCGTTTACGCCAGCGCCAGCGGCGACCGAGGTGCCGGGTGTGTTGACGTTCACATCAGCACCCACGCCAGCACCGGCGTCAGCCGAAGTGTTCGCAGTGCCAACACTCACGTCAGCGCCTGCGGCGACATCCGCGCCAACACCCGCATCTTGGGCTTGGGCGGCGCCTGCGGCCAGTAGCGTAGCGACAGCTGTGGAAGCAGTCAGTTTGCGTAGGGAATTTGCATAGTTAGTCATGGTTCTTCCTTTCATTGCGCGTGCGTAAGTCTGCACGCAATTGCCCGGGCACGCCTGCCCGGCTCCCCCTCAACACCGCGGATTGGTGATGGTTTCAGCACATGTCTGTCGCAGCAGGAACCTGCCGTTTTGCGGTCAGTTTTCGGCGGAAAATTTCTGCAATGCCGCATCAACGGCCAAAGAAAAAGGCCCGCCAAACGGCGGGCCTTGAAACTATGCGATTGTCGAAAGATCAGTTGACGGATTTCGCGTCAACAACGTCCTTTTCAATCGCCTTCACGTCCGAAGAAATTTGAATCTGACGCGGCTTCAAAGCTTCGGGCACCTGACGCTCCAGCTCGATATGCAGCATGCCATTGGCATGGGCCGCACCGATCACTTGAACATGATCCGCCAAATGGAAACGACGCTCAAAAGCACGGGTGGCAATGCCGCGATGGAGGAAGGTCTTGGCGTCATCCTCATCGGCTTTGCGCGCCGAGACGATCAAAGCTTTCTCGCGCACTTCGACACTCAGGTCGCTGTCAGAGAAACCAGCAACGGCGATTGAAATGCGGTAGGCATCGTCTTCGAGCTTTTCGATGTTATACGGGGGATAGCTGGGGGTCGCCCCATCGTTGGTCAGCACCCGGTCCATCATGTTCGCGATCTGGTCGAAACCGACGCTGGAGCGGTAGAGCGGTGCAAAATCAAAAGTACGCATGTGTTCATCCTCATCATTGAGCGATTGACGTGTCGGGCCTTCCACCATCGGACAGGCCCGGTTTTCAATTGCCGAAGCCCTCAAGAGGCACCTCGACAAAGCTCATATGTGAAGGCTTTTGTGCGCTTTCAAGACCTTGGCGCGCAAATTCAGGGTCGAACGAATTTCGCCCCGGTGCGGCGCTGTTGCTGGTCCACACGAATGCGTTTCCCGGCGGGGCCGGATTCCAGAAACACGCCTTTGCCCGCCACTAGTTCGGCTTGCAATAACGCCAACGGTGCCCCAAGCGCCGTGCCGAGGGAGACTTGCATGCCCTCAACCTCGGCTTTGGCCGAAACCACGGAGACGATATGCGCCTCACCCGCGATAATGCTGAAGATCGGCGCGCCGCTGGAGCCGAAATCAACCGAACAGGAGGTGACCAAAACGCCTTCTTGCTGGGCCAGCACCTTGCAGACCTCTTGCAAAGAAGGGGCTTCGGCCCGGTCGCGGGCATAGCTGACCACCCCAACACTATCACCGGGGCGGGGCCGCGCAGCGGTGCCGAAGGGGCGGATCGTGGTGTTGCGGATCGGGCGTGACAGTTCCAACAGCGCCAGATCATTCCGCACCCGGTTGGAAGACACATCACCGTCGTAAATATACTCCGGATGCACCACAGCGCGGCGAATGTCGCGGTAAGCGCCCGCGCGCCCGTTGCGCCATCCGGCGAGGAATTGCACCTCGCCATGATCAATCCGGGATTTGGTCTCGCGGTCAAACAGGCAATGCGCAGCCGTCAGCACTAGCCTTGGCGCGATTAATGTGCCGGTGCAGAAACCTGTGCCGCCGATATCCAGGCGGCCCACGGCTTCCCAAGCGGCGGCGTCAACACCGTTGTCCAACGCCTTGAGCCGCGTGTCCTGTGCCAAGGCCATTGTGGTCAGGCTAAGCGCCGCAAAAAGACCCGCCAGAAAGTGTCGCAAGATGCACCTCAATTTCTTATCCCCTTCGGCAAATACCGGGGGGGTACGGCGAAAATAGGGCGCGGATTCAGCGCAATCGCGGCACTTCGGGCGCGCGCTCAGCGCCGCGTTCCAAGGCGGGTGGTTTGGGGCCGCCACAGGCCCAATCGAGCAACTCAACACTATGCACCACTGGAACGCCTGTGCCCGAGCCAATCTGCATCATGCAGCCAATATTGCCCGCTGCAATGACATCGGGTGATTTGGCTTCAAGGGTCTGGATCTTGCGCTCTTTAAGCTGCTTGGAAATTTCCGGCTGCATCAGGTTATAGGTGCCCGCAGACCCGCAGCAAAGATGGCTGTCGGCAGGCTCAACCACCGTGAAACCTGCCTCTTTCAGAAGTTTCTTCGGCGCGGTCTTGATCTGTTGGCCATGCTGCAAGGAACAGGCCGCATGATAGGCGACGACCATATCCTGCGCACCGGTGAAGGGCAGGTCTAGGTCCGCCAAAAGTTCCGACACATCGCAGGCCAAGTCCGACACTCTGGCGGCGTCCGCCGCTAGGGGGTCGTTGCGGAACATGTGGCCGTAATCCTTGACCGTGGTGCCGCAGCCTGAGGTGTTGATGACGATGGCATCCAATCCTGCGCCGTCAATCTCGGCAGACCAAGCGCGGATGTTGCGTGCAGCATGGGCATGGCTTTCGTCAGTCTTGCCCATGTGATGGGTCAGCGCGCCGCAGCAGCCCGCCCCCTCGGCCACGACCACCTCGCAGCCCGCACGGGTCAGCAGGCGGATCGTGGCGTCGTTGATATCGGTGTTTAAGGCGCGTTGGGCGCAGCCCGTCATTAGAGCCACACGCCGCACAGGCTTGCCTTTGGCGGGAAAGCTTTGCGGATCGTCGTTGCGGCTGACGGGGGGGATGTTTTTCGGTGCCATCTCCAGCATCGCGCGCAGCCGTGCATCGGGCATCAACCGCGCAAAGGGCCGTCCGATCTTGGCGCCTAAAAGCGCCACACGGAAACGCATAGGATAGGGAAGGATGCGGGCCAGCAGCCAACGCAATGCACGTTCGCCCAGGGGCCGCTTGTAGCGTTCCTCAATATAGGCGCGGGCGTGGTCGACCAAATGCATGTAGTGCACGCCAGATGGGCAAGTCGTCATACAGGCCAGACAAGACAAACAGCGGTCAATGTGTTGGACGGTCTTTTCGTCCGGGTCGCGGTCGTTTTCCAGCATGTCCTTGATCAGGTAGATGCGCCCGCGCGGGCTGTCGAGCTCATCGCCCAGCAATTGATAGGTCGGGCATGTGGCGGTGCAAAAGCCGCAGTGAACACAGGCGCGCAGAATTTCATTGCTGCGCTGCGTGTCCGGGTCTTGCAATTGCTCGGGGGTAAAGGTGGTCTGCATGAAAGCTCCGAAATTTAAGGGGCGCGCAAAAGGTCGGCGAGCGCGAGGCCAAACCACGGCACTGTCGTACCGGCAGCGCCAAGTGCTGCGCTCTAGCGTTGCATGGAAAGACGAGGATCAGCGCGGCGCAGGGCCAGCACGACAAGCGCGATGACCCCGATCCAAGCCAACCAAAGGGCGGCTGCCACTGTGCCTGTCAGCCACAGCGTACTACCCCATTCGCTTGCAAAGCCAAAGCGAAATGCAAGTGCGGTCAGAAGCGCCGCAAGCACCCAGATCAAGACCGCCCGCATCGCGCGGGGGGAGGGCGCGGGGCGGGTCAGGCGGCGAAAGGTCAACGGGCCTAGGATAAATACGATAAGAAAGGTCGCGACCAAAATCACGCTGGCTGCTCCGTCAGTTCTCCGTTCAGAATGCCGCGCGGATCGAATTGGGCGCGCAGCCCAGCGGTTAGCCGCGCCACTCCGGCGGGCTCGGGCTGCTGCCGTGGCAGCGTTTGCCGTGTGTCGGCACCCGCCCGCACGAGAGTCGCGTGGCCATCGTATGTGCCCAAACGGGTCCGCAAGTCCGTCCCCGGTGCCACCCGCAGCCAAATCAACCCGCCAGCCCAGTCATAAAGATGGGCCTCGGCCGCCGCCCGCGCCGCGATTCCGGGCGCTTGGGTGGGGCGGCAATGCACCCGCCAGACATCGCCTTCTGTGCCGTGAAATGCCGCGACATCTCGCTGGGCGTCCCAGACGGCTTCCGAGGCTGCCGCGTCCAACACGCTCTGTTCAACGCCCGATGCTGCGAGCAGATCGCGCAACCGATCCAAACGATAGCGGCTCGAAGGCTCGAACC
>Ga0209345_10003410_pt1 | contig 16399 bp, 13 predicted proteins | sample Cruoilmetagenom7_FD_187294 | JGI IMG/M metagenome (GOLD analysis project Ga0209345, IMG submission 187294) | Oil polluted marine microbial communities from Coal Oil Point, Santa Barbara, California, USA - Sample 7 (SPAdes) (version 2) | ecosystem: Environmental > Aquatic > Marine > Oil seeps ...
GGGCACATAGAGTTCCTTTGCGCAGGTGATCCGCGATCCGCCCCGGCGTACCCACAACTATATGTGCCCCGTGGGCAAGAGAGCCAATCTGTGGCCCGATGGAGACACCGCCACACAGCGTGAGAATCTTTATATTCTCCTGTGCCCGCGCCATTTCCCGCAGAGCTTTAGCTACCTGGTCTGCCAACTCGCGGGTCGGGCACATCACCAGCCCCTGCACTGCAAACAGCTTCGGCCTGAGGCTTTCAATCAGCCCGATACCAAAGGCAGCCGTTTTACCACTGCCAGTCTGAGCCATAGCGATCACATCACGTCCGGCCAGACAGTGAGGCAAGGCCTGGGCCTGAATATCCGTAGGCCTGGAGAAGCCCAGCTGGGCAAGATTGGCCTGCATGGCTGCAGACAGATCAAGATCTTTAAAGGAAGGCATACAAGAAAATCCCGGAATCGGCGGTTGCTGGTTAAGAAGGTAGACACGAGGGCGTATACTGTCACCATAGAATATCAGAATTTGTGACCAATTAACGGAGTTATCCCATGGCGTCCCTGCAGGACCAGCTATTAAAAGCAGGCCTGGCCGACCAGAAAAAGGCCAAGGCTATTCGCAATGAGAAACACAAGCAGCGTAAACAACAGCCGAAAGGTGCCGTACAGGTCAATGAGACGGAAATCCGGGCTCGTCAGGCCCGGGAGGAAAAAGCCGAACGCGACCGCCAGCTGAACCTGAAACGGCAGCAGGAAGCTGAGAAAAAGGCAGTTCAGGCTCAGATTCGCCAGCTGGTCAATACCAACCGGCTGGATCGCAGCAGGGGTGAGACTTCCTACCAGTTCGTTCACGACAAAAAAATCAAGAAACTGTATGTAGATGACGCCATGGCGGACCAGCTCTCCCGAGGCCGGCTTGCTATTGTATTCGTCGATGATCAGTACGAAATTGTCGCCGACGGCGTGGCCCGCAAGATTATAGAGCGCGACGAACAGGCTGTGGTCGTCCTACACGACCGCAAAAAAGACGATGTGGGTGAAGATGACCCTTATGCAGGCTACGAAATCCCTGACGACCTTATGTGGTAATCACTAAACAGTCTGCAAATCCGGTTCCTGCCATGTCAGGAACCGGCCTCTGAGTATTCCGATAGAAAACCGCCTCCATCCACTTCCTTTACGAATCACTTTGTTCAGTGAACGGCAATCAATTGTTACCGTAAAGCTCTGGAATCTGATACTGAAAACAGACTTAATGTAGCCATAAAAAATCCAGGATAATTACTGGTCTGTAGCTCATTTTGTATCAGGAATGCTTCTCCGGCTTCCATCGCCCCTCCGAATGACCTTACAGACATTGCTCACACGCTTAAGGAATCAATATGAAACTGGCAACATTCTTCGGCGACATGACCATCCGGAGCAAGCTCGCGGGCGGTTTTGCGCTACTGCTGCTTCTCACCATTATTGTAGGTGTTGTTGGCAACCGGGCACTGGAGACATACAGCCATCGTTCAGACATTGTGACCATGCTGGGCCATGTCAATACAGGGTTGACTGAAGCACGGGTCGAAGAGAAGAATTTTTTACTGTCGGGCAATGCCGAAGATATGCTCGCATCCCGCGCCCTCGGCGATGAAGTTCTTGAAGTTACACGCCGGATCAAACCCATGCTGGCGGTGAATGCAGACATCAGCACGCTGGAAAACATTCAGGCTGATATCGAGCAATACCAGTCGCTGATGAGCAATGTTGAATCCAACACAAGCCAGCGAGAGAAAGCTCTCAGCACCCTTGAAACAAAGGCAAGAGTACTGGGGTCTTCGCTCAAGGCTCACAGTTCGCTGTTTTTTGCTTCAGCGATGTTTGAAGATATGCGTCGCGCAGAACGCAAATTTCTCGTGGAACGCGATCCTGAAGCCGTAAAGTCCTACCTTGGGGATGCAAAGCGGATACAGAGCCCGCTGAAATCAGCAGCCATCAGCGCGGAAGAGAAAGCAAAGGTTGCCAAAGCACTTGAATCCTACACAAGCGAATTCCAGAACGTCGTGCGACTGACTGAGTCCAGCGAACAGCTGTCCCAGGACATGGTCGCAACGGCCAGCCGTGTTATCGAATCAGCGAACAGCCTGCGCGAAGGGCAGTCTGCCAAGATGGAATCCAACCGTAAGCAAGCGACCACTTTGATTTTTGGTACAACCTCCATAGCGGTACTGCTTGGCATTCTCATGGCTTACCTGATTACCAGGGCTATCACCGCCCCTATTAATAATGCCGTTGCAATCGCTTCAGAAGTTGCCTCTGGAAACCTGTCCGTTCATATCGACAACAACCGTACAGATGAGATAGGCCGCTTGATGGCGGCCCTGGCCACCATGGTCAGCAGCCTCCGGGAGCTGGTCAGAAACATCGAGTCCGGTGCATCCAACATTGCAGCGTCTGCAGAAGAACTTTCGACGGTCACCAGCCAGACCAGCGACGGGATCAATCGCCAGAAACAGGAAACCGATCAGGTAGCCACGGCGATGAACCAGATGACGGCAACTGTTGCAGAAATAGCCCGCAACGCGGAACAGGCATTTTCGGTTGCCTCAGATGCTGCTAACCAGGCGACAGAAGGCGAGCACGAAGTCAGGGAAACCGTAAGTCAGGTGAACGGGCTGGCCAGGGAAGTAAGCCAGAGCATGACAATCATCCAGAGCCTGCAACAGGAAACAACCAACATTGGCACGGCACTGGATGTCATCAAATCAGTCGCAGAACAAACAAACCTGCTGGCACTGAACGCGGCCATTGAAGCTGCCCGCGCAGGTGAACAAGGGCGAGGCTTTGCCGTGGTTGCTGACGAAGTACGCTCTCTGGCGCAACGAACCCAGAGTTCAGCCCAGGAAATCGAGACTCTTGTAACCTCACTGCAGAGCAGCGCTGGAGAATCTGTATCTGCAATGGAGACCAGCGCAACCATGGCTTCTGACACGCTCAGGCGAGCCACTGCGACCGGCGCATCCATTGAGCGGATCACGCGTTCTGTAGAGGAGATCAAACAGTACAACAGCCAGATTGCGACAGCATCGGAACAGCAGACGTCAGTAGCAGAAGAAATCAACCAGAACATCACCAGTATCCGTGATGTTACCGATCAATCCGCAGCATCCTCCAACCAGACCGCCAGTTCCAGTTCAGAGCTGGCAAAACTGGGCAGCGAACTGCAGACTCTGGTCTCCCGGTTCAGGCTCTGACGGCCTGCTCGTCCAGTGCTTTACGGATCGCACGCACGGCGGCAACAGACTCGGGATTGTCGCCGTGTACACACACAGTATCCGCTTCAAGGTAGAGCGGTTCTCCGTCGATCGTCTGAATCACTTCACCCCGGGAAATAGCCAATACCTGACGCAGAATAGCCTCAGGACTGTGATGCACTGCGCCCGGAATGCTGCGGGACACAATATACCCTTCTTTGTCATAAGCGCGATCGGCAAACGCCTCCAGTAAAAGTTCGACCTTGTACTCTGCACAAAGCGCCTTCAGGGGACGGTTATCTGCTGTCGTCATCGCCATCAGTGCAAGTTTTGCAGGAGACTGGCTTAGTGCATCAAGAATAGCCCGCAGAACAGACTCATCCCGCATCATGTCATTGTAGAGGGCACCATGAGGCTTTACATAGCTCAGACTGGCACCCTGAGCAGCAGCAATATGGGCCAGCGCGCCCACCTGATAAAGCACCATGGCGTGCACTTCATCAGCGCTGCAAGCAATCGAGCGTCGCCCGAACCCCTGCAGATCCGGGTAAGCCGGGTGCGCACCCAGAGTGACCTTGTGTTGCAGCGCCAGCCTCACTGTGTTTCTCATGACCAGTGGATCCCCGGCATGAAAAGCGCAAGCTATGTTCGCCTGATCTATATACGGCATGACCTGATCGTCCAGACCCATCGTCCAGGCGCCATAACTTTCACCAATATCGCAATTCAATAGCATGTCAGTACCCTGTCGGGGTTCGAAAACCAAAAGAGCTTTTTATGCTCCCGAGGTTATGGCGGCGCTTTCTGATATGCAACCATTGAGAGCGGATAAGACGGTTAAGCATAAGCCGGATCAGGAACTCAAACGAGAACTGCAGGTCGTAGGCTGGCCAGTCATAAACAAGGAGTGATGATGTTATCGGTCAATATCGGCCCGTTGAGCCTGCCTCTGGCCCAGCTTCTGTTAATCAGTGCATTTATAATTGCGCTGATTGTTGGTGCCATCACCGGACGCAAGGAAGGGGTTCCTATTGCAGGAACACTGTCTGATGTTTTTCTGGCAGCCCTTGTAGCCGCCCGCATCGGTTTTGTTATCCAGTACTTCGAACACTATCAGGAAAACCTTTGGGGTATTATTGACATCAGGGACGGGGGGTTCAGCATTATTGCCGGTCTGACTGGCGCACTGGCACTCATCGCCTGGAAGCTCTGGCGGCACCCGAAAATCCGCAGATCACTCATCATCGCCAGCGCCTCAGGGGTTCTGGTCTGGGGCTCCGTATCACTACTGGTAAACCTGATAGAAAGTAGCTCCAGGGGCATACCCGAGGCCAGATTCTCTTTGCTTGACGGTACTCCGGTTATGCTTCCGGAAGTAGCCGGAAACAAGCCTATGGTCGTCAACCTCTGGGCCACCTGGTGCCCTCCCTGCATCCGCGAAATGCCGGTTCTGGAGAAGGCTCAGCAGGACAACCCCGACATTACCTTTGTCTTTGTGAATCAGGGTGAACAGCCCGAAACAATCAGCCGTTTCATGAGCCAGCACAAGTTCTCGCTCCGGAATGTTCTGACAGATACCAGCGCCAGCCTAGGCCGGACTACGGGAAGCCAGGCCTTGCCAACAACGCTGTTTTACGATGCCAGTGGCCAGCAGGTAAACGCCCATCTCGGTGAACTGTCCCGGGCATCACTGGCCCACAATCTCAAAAGCTTTAACACTGACTGAATCTGAACCCGGAGACTTGTTATGCAATTACCCAACCCTGTATCCAGGCGCTCACTACTTGCTACCGCCCTGGTCGTCAGCAGCCTGAGCCTGCCTGTTGTGGCACAGTCACAGGATCAGCATCCCGACGCCATTCAAAACCTGATTGACCGCGGTGTCTCCGTGTCCGGAAGTTTTGAGGCACCCGGAGACATGACCGGTTACGTTGGCAATATGCAGGGTCGCCCTATTGCGTTCTACCTCACTTCGGATGAGCAGCACGTCATTGTAGGAACAATGCTGAGCGCCAGCGGTGAAAACCTTACAGAACCCAAAATACAGGAACTGGTCACCGGGCCGCAGAACGAAAAAGCCTGGAGCCTACTGGAGGATGCTGACTGGGTACTTGACGGGGATGCCAATGCACCGGTGATTGTCTACACATTTACCGATCCTAACTGCCCGTTTTGTCACAAGTTCCGCCAGGCTGCAGAGCCCTGGATTGAAGCCGGAAAAGTACAGTTACGCCATGTGATGGTGGGTATTCTGAGGCAGGACAGCCTGCCAAAGGCCGCCACGATTCTAGGCTCGGACAAACCCAGCGAGGCTCTGAAGGAAAATCAGCAGAAGCATGGCTCGGGTGGCATTGAGGTGGACCGCGGCATTGTCAGTAAAAACGCGGAAAAAGTTCAGAAGAACAACCAGCTAATGTCCAGCCTCGGGCTAAGCGCCACTCCGAGCACTTATTACACGGACAAAAATGGAGATATCCAGATGAAACAGGGCGCTCCTCGACCCGGTGAAATAGAAACGGTTATGGGCAGCCCCAAACCCTGAGCCGGAGGCTCACTGAGACTTCGCGGCAGAATCAAAACTCCCTCCGGTTCTGCCTGCGCCATCCTTTTCCCCTTCTCCGAACAACACTCTTGCCTGCAATTTATCGATATTTTATCGGCATTACAAAGATAAAATGCTCACATTTTATGACAACAAGTTTGACGGGGTAAAAGCCCGCGACTAGCTTTGATCAGATACAGCATGCACGAGTGCCGCTCACAATAAATTTCAGCGCCAGGAGGCAGTATCATGATAAAAAACACCACCCCTTTGAGTCAGCGTCCTACTTCAGCCCCTTTCCTCAGACAGTTGGGTGGAGTGCTTACTGCTACAGCCCTTACTCTGGCTGCAGGCAACGCCCAGGCGGTTGACTGGGATATGCCCACGCCCTATGGCGACTCCAATTTCCACACCGTCAACATCAGTCAGTTCGCTGACGATGTCAGGGAAGCAACTAACGGCGAGCTTGATATCACGGTTCACAGCAGCGGCTCGCTGATCAAGCACCAGGAAATCAAAAACTCCGTCCGCCGCGGCCTGGTTCCCATTGGTGAGCTGATTATGTCCAGGCTCGCCAACGAAGACCCGCTGTTTGAAGTAGACTCCGTACCCTACCTGGCCAGTGATTACGATCAGGCATGGAAACTCTGGCAAGCCTCCAAAGATGTGCTATCCAAACGCCTGGAAGGCCAGCGCCTGAAGCTGCTTTTTGCCGTACCCTGGCCACCTCAGGGCATCTACACGCAGTTCGCCGTTGAGACAGGCGAAGAGCTGAAAGGTGTAAAAATGCGAGCTTACAACAAGTCCAGCGAACAGCTAGCAGAGTTGCTTGGCGCTTTGCCCACACAGGTCGAAGTTCCAGATATCCCAACAGCGTTTGGAACAGGCCGCGTTGATGCGATGATCACGTCGCCTTCCACCGGCGCCAATACCCGTGCATGGGACTATCTGACGCACTTCAACCACGCACAGTTATGGCTACCCAAAAATATGGTAGTTGTTAACGCAAAGGCCTTTAACAGCCTGCCCGAAGAAACCCGCAAAGCTCTCGAAGACGCAGCCGAAGCAGCTGAAAAGCGAGGTTGGGAAGCCAGCAAAGCAGAGACTGAAGCAAAAATAAAAATCATGCAGGACAATGGCATCGAAGTATCCGAACCGTCTCCCCAGCTGGTCAGACACCTGAAGAAGATCGGCGAAGCAATGACAGAGGAATGGCTCGGGCGTGCCGGTGAAGACGGCCAGGCCCTGCTTGAGGCATACAGCAAGCAGTAGCCACCCGGCAACGTCAGGACAAGCTCATGCGCAGAACACTCGATGCATTTTACAGGCTGGGCGGCGCACTCTCCGCGCTGCACCTGACGCTCATCATGGTATTAATCGTGGCCCAGGTGCTGGGCCGCGTACTCGACAAACTGCTGGGCTGGGCAGGATTTGATGCTCTGGGGCTTACTGTCCCGGGCCTTGCGGAAATCGCAGCTTTTCTGCTGCTTGGCGCAACGTTTTTTGGCCTTGCTTATACATTCTGGCAAGGCGGCCACATTCGCGTCACTCTAGTGCTTCAGTACCTTCCCAAAGCCCTGCATCGAGCCATGGATACAGGGGTAACCCTGGTCGCGGCCTTTATTACTGGCTTTGCCGCCTGGCAAAGTGCGCGCCTGGCTCTCGACAGCTACGATTTTGGCGACCTCTCAATCGGCATGGTCCCCGTGCCGCTCTGGATTCCGCAAGCAGTCATGACCCTCGGCCTGATCTGGCTGCTGATTGCCTTGCTCGATGCTCTTTTCCTGCTTGCCAGTGGCCGGATCACCCAGCTCATAAACGAAGCGCCCGAGGAGTAGGCTCATGGAAATGATCTGGATGAGCTTACTGCTGCTGGGAGTGCTTCTGTTGCTTCTTGCCAGTGGGTTGTGGGTTGCTTTTTCATTAACCACCATTGGATGCCTCGCACTGTATTTCTTCAGCAGCATTCCTGTGGGCGACAGTCTTTCCACAGCATTTTACAGCGCCAGCGTGTCCTGGGATCTCGCAGCACTGCCGATGTTTATCTGGATGGGCGAAGTACTGTTCCGCTCGCGTCTGTCAGAAGAAATGTTCCGGGGCATATCTCCCTGGGTCGGTAAAGTGCCCGGTCGGCTACTGCATACCAACATCATAGGCTGTGGCATTTTCGCGGCTATCTCGGGTTCTTCGGCCGCAACCGCAGCTACTATCGGCAAAATGTCGATACCGGAACTGAGTAACCGCGGTTACAACAAGAATCAGATTCTCGGGACACTGGCTGGATCAGCAACCCTGGGCCTGCTGATTCCTCCATCCATCATTCTGATTGTTTACGGAGTGGCAACAGAACAGTCCATCGCCCGCCTGTTTGTTGCAGGCATCCTGCCCGGGCTCATGCTCATGTCCCTGTTTGCGGGCTACGTGATGATCTGGTCACTGATGAACCCGTCCGGAATCCCGGCAGGCGAAGCAGAGACTTTCTCATTCAGGGAAAAAGTACGTCGCAGCCGCCCCCTTATTCCAGTGATGCTACTCATTGTCGGTGTTATTGGCTCTATCTATGCTGGTCTCGCGTCTCCTACCGAATCAGCAGCTATCGGCGTGGCGCTCGCACTCCTGCTGTCCTGGAAAAGTGGCTCGATGAGCCGGCACACATTCGTTAGCGGGCTGATGGGCACAGTAAAAACCTCGTCAATGATTGCCTTCATTCTGATCGGCGCCCACTTCCTGACGAGTGCGATGGGTTTTACAGGTATCCCCCGGGAGCTTGCCGCCTGGATCAATACCCTTGGCCTGACGCCCTATATGCTGTTAATGGCGCTAACCTTGTTTTTTATTCTGCTGGGCTGTTTTCTGGATGGCATTTCCGTTGTAGTGCTGACCACATCAGTGATTCTTCCGATGGTCGAAGCTGCAGGCATTGATCCCCTCTGGTTTGGTATTTACCTGGTGATCGTTGTGGAAATGAGCCAGATTACCCCGCCAGTGGGCTTCAATCTCTTCGTCATCCAGGGACTCACCGGGGAAAACATTCTGCGAATTGCCTGGGCAGCACTGCCCTACTTCCTGCTGATCCTGAGCGGCGTGATTCTGATCACCCTCTTCCCTGAGATCGTGACCTATCTGCCCGGAAAGATGGGTAATTAGAGTAATCTGAAGCGGATAAACCACAGAAACACAGCTGATAGAGAGCATCTGCCCCATCATGAAAAAAAACAACGATTCCTCGCTGAATCCAGACCAAGGCAGCGCACATCGAAAAGTGGGCCCGATCGTGTCATCAGCCCACCTCGCATCCAACAGTGCAATGGAACTATCTGAGCTGGAATTCGGGCTGATTGTAGCTGGCAATGCCTTCAACCGGTGGATGGTACGCTGCATGAACGCAGCCGGTCTTCCGGAGTTAAGTCCTCTGGATATACTGGTCTTACACAGCGTGAACCATCGTGACCGCGCAAAAAAAACCGCGGACATCTGTCTGGTGCTGAACGTGGAGGACAGTCATACCGTAACTTATGCGCTCAAGAAATTACTGAAGCATGAGGTTGTTGCATCAGAAAAACACGGTAAAGAGACCTGGTATTCGGCCACGGGAAAAGGCAAGACTGTGTGCCACCGGTACCGCGAAATCCGTGAAGAATGCCTGGTAGATTCGTTAAGGACGCTAGGATTCTCAGGAGCCGACACCGGAGCAGTGGCGGGCTTCCTGAGAGGGATATCCGGGCTATACGACCAGGCGGCGCGATCAGCCGCTTCACTCTGAGCCCCGGCGCCCGGAACAGTGAGACGTAGCTCTACAAGATACCGTCCACAACACGCACGCGAACCGGTAAACCCTGCCCGACGAAGGCACCACTGACGCTCCCCTGCCAGGTGGCTGGGCGATAAGAGTATTCCCTCACTCAGCTAAGCCGGGTTTAGCTCGAAGGTTCCTGGTTCAGATTATCCGGATATGGAATGCAAAACGCCCCGACCTGTGGAGTTCACAAATCGAGGCGTTCTGGTCTTGATATGGCGCGGCTGGGAGGATTATTCGGGCCTTTGGCCCTCACCCCTTCGGGGTCGCCGTCGCTGCGCTCCTGCGTTCCTCAACCTGAACTGCAGGTTTCGGTCGAACCTCTTACGGTTCAAATTCTCCCAGCTGTAAAATGCAAAATGCCTCAGGCTGTGGCATTGCACAGGCTGAGGCATTTTGACTTGAATATGGCGCGGCTGGGAGGATTCGAACCTCCGACCGCTCGGTTCGTAGCCGAGTACTCTATCCAGCTGAGCTACAGCCGCCAATAGTTTTTTGATCGATCCGAATTGGTGTTAACCAATGGAAGGATTATTCGGGCCTTCAGCCCTTACCCCTTCGGGGCCGCCGTCGCTTTGCTCTGGCGTTCCTCAGCACACTTCGTGTGCCCAGGTTGAACCTCTTTCCGTTCAAATTCTGTCTGACTTGCGGGAAGTACCTTGATACCGGGCTCACGCATCATCAGTTTATAAAAGTGGCGCGGCTGGGAGGATTCGAACCTCCGACCGCTCGGTTCGTAGCCGAGTACTCTATCCAGCTGAGCTACAGCCGCGCATTGATCACTTCCAATGGTTGAGAGCTACTTCAACCTGTTCCGCTTTTTCAAAAAGAAAATGGCGGAGAGGGAGGGATTCGAACCCTCGGTACGCTTTCGCGTACGGTTCCTTAGCAGGGAACTGGTTTCAGCCACTCACCCACCTCTCCTTCAGAACGGGGCGTATACTACCATATTTTTTCTGTTTTCATAGGGTTGACAGAATTTTTTTAGCATTCGTTTGCCCAGAAAACAAAAAAACCGCCCAAGCTGTACCTGAACGGTCTATTTTTTACTCAACTATTACCTGGTTCCGGCTCATCCACACCTTTTTCAGTCTGGATACGCTGGTAAATTTCTTCCCGGTGCACTGCTACTTCTTTAGGTGCATTCACACCAATGCGAACCTGATTGCCTTTCACTCCGAGTACGGTAACAGTAACGTCATCACCAACCATCAGAGTCTCGCCAACGCGGCGTGTTAAAATCAACATATCCCTTCTCCCTATCCAGAACTACTTGTTCCGACAAGTAAATTTATAGTTGGTTCTACGTTTATAGTGAGATCAATGCCTGATCAGAACCAGCACATTCCCTTATACTGTCACTCGCGAGCTTGGAGCCAGAAATAAATTCTTATAAATCAGGCCCGAAAACCTGATTACAGCCTCCATCAAAGGGTTTCTTCCACCCCAGGTTTGTCGAGTTCGAATGCACTGTGAAGGGCACGAACTGCAAGCTCAAGATATTTCTCGTCAATCACCACCGAAATCTTGATTTCTGATGTGGCGATCATCTGAATATTGATGCCCTCAACAGAGAGCGCCTCAAACATCTTGGTAGCCACTCCCGCATGAGAGCGCATTCCGACGCCGACAATGCTGACCTTCGCAATCTTGATATCACCACTGACTTCACGCGCACCCAACTCATCAGAAACACGCTGAAGCACTTCTGTTGCGCGCTTGAAATCGTTGCGATGCACCGTAAACGTGAATGCCGTCCGGTTATCCTCACCAACGTTCTGGACGATCATATCCACGTCAATGTTGGCATCGCTTATCGGCTTCAGAATTCGCAGTGCGCTTCCCGGGGTGTCAGGCACACCCGATATCGTGACTTTGGCTTCATCGCGGTTAAAAGCGATGCCGGAGACGACCGGTTGTTCCATAGCGGTATTTTCCTCAAATGTAATCAGAGTGCCTTCGCCTTCTTCGAAACTGGAGAGCACCCTTAACGGAACATTGTATTTACCCGCGAATTCTACGGCACGGATCTGGAGCACTTTGGAGCCCAGGCTCGCCATTTCCATCATTTCTTCAAATGTAATCCGCTCCAGACGACGAGCACTGTCCACTACCCTGGGGTCTGTAGTGTATACGCCATCTACATCGGTATAGATCTGACATTCGTCGGCCTTCAACGCAGCCGCCAGGGCAACAGCCGTAGTGTCTGAGCCACCCCGGCCAAGAGTAGTAATATTGCCGTTTTCATCAACACCCTGAAATCCGGCTACAACCACCACGCGCCCGGCATCAAGATCCTCGCGCATACGCTGCTCGTCAATCTGCCTTATACGGGCCTTGGTGTGCATGCTGTCGGTCAGTATACGAACCTGAGAACCTGTGTAGGACCGGGCGTCACAACCATGCTTCTGCAATGCCATGGAGAGAAGGGCAATGGTTACCTGTTCCCCTGTAGAAACCAGAACATCCATCTCCCGGGGGGTAGGGTCTTCCGTTATATTGTTGGCCAGCGAAATCAGCCGGTTGGTTTCGCCACTCATGGCAGAAACCACCACAACAACATCATGGCCCTCTTTGCGAAAGCCGCACACTTTCTCAGCCACAGCTTCTATACGCTCGGTTGTACCCACCGAGGTGCCACCAAACTTCTGAACCAACAGAGCCATTGTCTTTCCAATATCCGAATCAGAGACCTGAGACAGAACCAAACGCCCTGCCCGTCAAAAATAAGCGGCAAGGATTATAAACCCCGACCGCTTCAGAAAAACAGTTGCTTAAGAGATATTTTTTTCAACCCACTCCGGCACCCCGGCCAGTGCTTCCGCCAGCTTTAAGGGGTCGTTACCGCCGCCCTGAGCCATATCGGGCCGGCCGCCACCTTTGCCATCAACCAAACCAGCAAGATGCTTCATCAGATCACCTGCCTTGATTCGGCCTGTTGCCGATTTGGTTACACCCGCAACCAGAGTTACCTTTCCATCTTCCACGCTGGCGAGAACGACAACACCTTCGCCCAGTTTGTTCTTGAGCTGGTCGGCCGTATCCATAAGCGTTTTCCGGTCTGCACCTTCGAGCTCGGAAGCGACTACCTTGAGACCAGCCACTTCAACTGAGGAGTCCGCCAAGTCACTTCCTGCCGAGCTGGCAAGTTTGGCCTTCAGTGCGTCAACGTCCTTCTCGAGTTGCCGGTTCCGGTCAACGGTCTGCTGCACCTTGTCGATAAGGGTTTCCCGGCTGCCTTTTACCAGGCGCGCCGCTTCGCGCAGGGTGCGCTCTGTCTCATCCACCCACTCCAGCGCGCCAAAGCCAGTGACCGCTTCAATACGACGAACGCCGGAAGAGATCCCGCTTTCTGACGTTATACGGAACAGACCAATATCACCTGTGCGATCTACGTGAGTACCACCACACAACTCCACAGAGTAGCTGTCAGTACCCATACTCAATACCCGGACAACATCACCGTACTTTTCACCAAACAGAGCCATTGCGCCTTTTTCCTGCGCCTGCTCCATATCCGTAATGTCAGTCTGAACCGCCGAGTTGCTGAGAATCTGCTCATTGACCTGGCGTTCGATTTCTTTCAGCTGATCAGGCGTTACGGCCTCAAAGTGTGAAAAGTCGAAACGCAGCTTGTCCGGGTCAACCAGTGAGCCTTTTTGCCCGACATGCTCGCCCAGTACCTTGCGCAGCGCTGCGTGCAGCAGGTGCGTAGCAGAATGATTCCGGCGAGTCCGGTCACGGCGGGCGTGATCGATACGCGCGTCCACTTCCAGGCCCGGGAACATTTCACCTTCAATAAGGGTACCTACATGCAGGTGGTTATCACCGTCTTTGCGTGTATCCGTTACCTTGAAGCGCCCGCCACTCCAGGTCAGCAGCCCGGTATCACCGACCTGGCCACCGGATTCGGCGTAAAAGGGTGTGCGCTCCAGCACTACAACGGCTTCGTCTCCGGCTTCGGCAGTTTTCTGCTCACCGTTGACGATCACCGCGCGGATGCGCTCGTGGCCATCAACCCTGTCATAACCGGTGAACTCAGTCTTTCCGTCGATACCCAGCCCAGCGGCGTTGTAGTCAATACCGAATTTGCTTGCTGCCCTGGCACGTTCACGCTGGCTTTCCATGGCCTTTTCATAGCCATCGTAATCCAGAGTCAAACCGCGTTCGCGCGCTATATCGTTCGTCAGATCAACCGGAAAACCATAGGTATCGTATAACGTGAAAATGGTTTCGCCCGGAATAACGTCTCCTTTCAGCTCCGCAATATCCTGCTCGAGCAGACGCAAGCCCTTGTCCAGAGTCTTTACAAACTGCTCTTCTTCCTGCAGCAGAACTCTTTCTATCTGCTTCTGGCTACTGACCAGTTGCGGAAATGCCTCGCCCATCAGTTCAACCAGCGCACCCGTCAACTTGTAGAAAAACGGCCCGGTAGCTCCAAGCTTGTTACCGTGACGGGCCGCACGACGGATGATGCGCCGCAGCACGAAACCACGGCCTTCATTTGATGGCATGACACCGTCAGAAATCAGGAACGCACAGGAACGAATGTGGTCAGCGACCACTCGCAGGCTGGCCTCAGTGGTTGCAGCGCCACCGAGTATAGCGGAGGCAGCTTTGAGCAGATCGTCGAAGAGATCGATTTCGTAGTTGCTGTGTACACCCTGAAGAACAGCCGTAACCCGCTCCAGCCCCATACCCGTATCAACGGAAGGCTTGGGCAGGTTCAGCATTTCGCCATCGGCGGTACGGTTGTACTGCATGAAAACCACGTTCCAGATCTCAATGTAGCGGTCGCCGTCCTCTTCCGGACTTCCCGGGGGACCTCCGGCTACATCCGGACCATGGTCATAAAATATTTCTGTACAGGGACCACAGGGGCCGGTATCGCCCATCTGCCAGAAGTTATCTGAAGCATAGGGCGCGCCGCCATTGTCTCCGATGCGGACAATACGGTCCGCAGGCACACCTATTTCTTTGTTCCAGATATCGTAGGCTTCATCATCGTTGGCGTAGACCGTCACCCACAGCTTCTCAGTTGGCAGGTTCAGCCACTGCTCACCAGTCAGGAATGTCCACGCATAATTAATGGCTTCGCGCTTGAAATAGTCACCGAAGCTGAAGTTGCCCAGCATTTCAAAAAATGTGTGGTGACGGGCGGTGTAGCCTACGTTTTCCAGATCGTTGTGCTTACCGCCGGCACGGACGCATTTCTGGGAACTGGTTGCGCGACTGTAATCGCGTTCTTCACGGCCAAGGAACACGTCCTTGAACTGGTTCATTCCCGCATTTGTAAACAGCAGTGTCGGATCGTCCGCTGGCACCAGCGAGCTGCTTGAAACAATCGTGTGACCTTGCTGTTTGAAATAATCAAGAAATGCCTGTCGCAACTCTGCGGTTTTCATAGCCCTTTGATACCTTTCCAGAAACCCTGCCGTGAAACGGCCGGATCCGCGATTGAATACGAATACTTACATGCGTGTGCAAATCCGCTACTCTAGCACACGCTGAGTACAGGAAAAACGTGAAACATCACAGGAGACCCCATGCCCCGTCGCTTCCACGCCGCTGAAGAACTACTTCCCCCGGCGACATTTCTCAAACGATTACTTGCCGTCGTTTACGATGCTCTTATCAGTATTGCCGTGCTTCTGGTTACAACATGGATTTACACCATGATTACCGGCTGGATTACGGGCTGGGACCGCCTCGAACAAAAAGCAGAAGCTGGCCAGTTATCCGGCGATCCGGGTCTGACGTTTGTGCTGTTTCTGGTGATGTACCTTTTCTTCGCCTACTTCTGGACACGAATCGGACAGACACTTGGCATGCAGGTATGGCGCATACGCATAGAAAACCTGGACGGGTCCTCCGTGAACTGGAGCCAGGCCTTACGCCGTTATGTTACAGCTGCGGCGGTATTTTTCCTGGCCCTGCTGGCAGGCTACTACCTCGGCGTGGCAACACTTTTCCTGACCATTCCGGCAATGATCGCACTGTTTTACCCGATAAACGGGCTTTCAGTGACAGACAGGCTGTCGGACAGCGTTGTCGTAGCCCTGCAGAAGAAACCTGGAGCAGAGTGAGCCAGAGCGCAGGGCTGCTACCCTGCCCGGCGCATCAGCACTGCCCCGAATACCGCACTGATAGCAATGGGCACGAGAACTGCCAGAACCGGGTTGAATCCGTAAACCACACTCATGGGGCCCAATAAGTCCTGCATGTATTTGAAAACCAGCCCCACAAGCAGGCCGGTAAATACCCGAAACCCCATAGTGACCGAACGCAGTGGCCCGAATATAAAGGAAATCGCCACCAGCACCATTACCCCTGTGCCCAACGGCATCAGAGCTTTCTTCCAGAACGCCAGCCAGTACGGAGAAGCGTTCAGCTCCTGATCACCAAGATAGCTGGCATAAGTATACAAGCCTGTCATTGAAAGATTTTCCGGCTTGACGATCAGCACACTCAGCACGCTCGGCGAAAGGCCTGTATCCCAACGCAGAGACCTGTGATCTTCCCGACTCGTTGAGTCGCCCTCAAGGCGCGTCGTGGTTGAGTTTTCCAGCAGCCAGTGATCGCCCTGGTAGATGGCCCGTTCAGCAAAACTGGCAGCCATCAGCTGCCGCTGATCGTTGAAGCGGAATAAAGAAACTCCATGCAGCACCCCATTCGGCTGTACCGCATTAAGGTGCATGAAAATATTCCCCTCCCGGTGCCACACCCCGTGGGCCGCAGCTACATTCTGGCCAGCGCCCAGAGCAACCGCCTTATAACTCTGGGCAGCCCGTTCCGCCGGCGGGGCCAGGTATTCACCAATAATCACACCAGACAGCA